>Ga0315914_1000703_pt1 | contig 45082 bp, 21 predicted proteins | sample MpolenodulesMG_FD_203920 | JGI IMG/M metagenome (GOLD analysis project Ga0315914, IMG submission 203920) | Medicago polymorpha root nodule microbial communities from Los Angeles, California, United States - elongated nodules | ecosystem: Host-associated > Plants > Roots > Nodule | place: USA... | reverse complement strand
AGGGATTAGAGAGAGAGAGAGAGAGAGAGAGAGAGAGAGAGAGAGAGAGAGAGAGAGAGAGAAGAGAGAGAAAGTGAGGAAAATTGTAATTTGTATTATGTTAAGAATCTCAGAGATACAAGTATATATAGCTGAAATATAAGCTACTAGAGATATGTGACACATGTCACAATCTGATAGGCAAGATCTTAAGACTAATAAAGCTATGTTACTTAATTATTACAAGCTTAGTATCTATACTCTAATAAACATTAATCTCCATGAAGCAGCCTTTGCAAGATCTAGTTACCATGGTGGCAGTGTATATATACATATATGAAGGGGGAGCCTTGGCGCAACAGTAAAGTTGATGTCACATGACAGAAACGTCCAGGTTCAAGTCCCGGAAACAACCTCTTGTGTAAAAAACATGGTAAGGCTGTGTACAATACACCAAAATGGTGGGACCCCTTCCCGGAACCTGGTGTATGCGGGAGCTTTGGTGCACCGGGCTGCTCATGTGTACATAATCAGAATTATACACACAAACATAATGAAGGAATTTAGTGTTCAAAGATTACTGAATCTGATTTATTAGCCTTGAGAGAGCATTGAGCTCTTATTCATACGAGGTTCCAACAGAATCTAACATTTCTAACCGAAACTAACAACTCTGCAGTATGTAACTAAACTAACCAACTTCCAGCGGCTACAACAGATATAGTGTAGCATAAACGGTGCATACGATAATAGACTGAGTATGGTAAGCTATATCTCTATCAAGTTGTACTGGATACAATCATCTAGTATGCACGGGCAATTTATTTCTCTACCAAAGACTTACTTATCGACAGATTATTAGTTATAACCATAGACACAAAGGGAAATAAAAACAGAGAAGGACGCAAAAACCAAACCAGTTATAAGAATCTCTGATTAAAAAGTTGAATGCACATTTCACCTTGAGCAATCTACGATGTCAACTTCTGCCGATGGTGAGTTTTGAATCAAAAAGTCCACTATTCCATCAGGTATGGGTGAAGATGGTTCCGGCCCTGCTTTAACTTCTTTCTGTAACTTGGCCGTTCTCAGTGTCATGGATAATCCATATGAAAGTGGTTTCAGTTGTACTTTAAGTGACTTCAAGTTACACAGAGAAGTGAGCTTATCCTTCAACAAATCAGGGATTAACGATAGAACCTGAGCAATGAGAGTTAGTAAGTTAGAAACAAACAAAAAGTATACTTCAAAGAAAGTCTAAGTAAATCCTCAAAAATGTCAAGTTAAGGTACCTGAAGAGTACTCGCAGAGACTGTCAATGATTTGATATTAGCAAGTTCTAACAGCCAGCTAAGCAAAACCAAAGGAGGCTCAGTGTAGTTAGACAACATTTCTGCATCAATATTCACCTGTTTAACCGAGGAAAGATTGCTCCCACAAAGTTTCTGATAAGGGGTTCCGGTAAACGCAAACGTGCTAAGACTTGGAGCGGATAGTTCAATTTTGTAAACGTCGGAAGAATGATTACGCATAGTCAAATAGACAAGTGTCTCACTTAATATGCAAAGAATCTGCGCATCCTTCACCGTACAATTGTCAATGACCAAACTATTCAACTTGTTAAAACCTGAAAAGGGCTCAGTTCGGCCTTTATCACTAGCACAAAAAACGAAATTCCCTAGATGCAAACTAGTTAACGCCGGCAAATCCAATGATTTCGGAAACAGCGTTCTCCCATAATTATGCCTCCCTTTCGGCGAAACAGAAAGCTTAAGAGACGTTAAAGTCCGACACGAAGAAACACAAGGCAGAATATGACAAATATCCCCTTTCACAGAAATTCCCAATCTTTGCACATTATGAGAAAAAGCATAATTCACAATTCTCTTAAGAAGGTGAGGCTCAATACTACCTACACGTTCAAAATCAAGCTCTTGCAGCGCAATTGTTCCATTGCGATGGGACAAAATCTTAGAAACAAATTTAGCAAAATTCTTGAAAGTTGAAAAATCAGATGAATGCAATACAAGAGTAGGAACACATTTCCAAACATTCTTCCATCTGTTCGACAAAATGCAAGTTCTAACCACTTCTTTCGCTTTCAAAAACGATAATATATGAAGAATAACACAATCTGGTAAATCACTCAGATTATCTTCTTCATTTTCTTGCTTTAATTTCTTCGTTTTCCGCGGTTTCGACGGAATCATTAAATCATCTTCTACCGCTGAATTCGACATTGTTATTCAGATAATTATGTACCTGATATATAAAAGAATCATAGAATTGAATGATTATAACGGAAAAAGAAGCAATTGAGAGATTCTAAGGAAACGATTGAGAAGAGAAAACCTAGATTATGAAAAAAGAGAAATGAGAATTTGAATACCTTGGTGAGTGAGATGTGAGTTCTGATCTGATGATTTACAGATCGGAATGGAACGCCGGAGGGATAACGACGAGGCTGCATAGAAGGTGTTCTTTCTTTCTCTCTATGTTAAACAAAGGAATCATAGTTGTTTATCATAATATGACTTTTTTTTTGTGGAACTGCCAAATTGAGCGATCAATGTTCTCCACCGTCATAGATCCCAGTCAGCAGCCTAGTCATCATCCGATCATGATTAGTTGGACCAGATATTGATCTCAATATTTAATATCTTATCTCGCTTTTCCCTAAAAAAAATTTTATCTCGTTTTATTATATAAAAAAAAATCAAAATCAATTGAATTAATTATTGTAATTTTTTGAATTTTTTTATAATTATGCATTTTATAAAAAAATTGTGTAACATTAAATATACTCACTAATGTTTTCGTGAGCTTAACTCAGCTGGTAAAGACAATGCATAATATATTCAAACTTCGGCCACCACAAAAAGAATATACTCACTAATTCTTTAAAAAAGTTAAAATACTTACTAATATTAAAAATTGAAACATCAAATAAAAGGTAGAAAAATCTTTTTAGTAATAAACTATTGAAAATCTTCATACACTAAGGATCAAAAGGAGTATTAAACAACCCAAGAGCGCTTAGATGAGATGAAACAGGTCTCTTCTAGCTTAACCAAAGTCCTGTGTTCGAATCCAACCTTGGGCATGCAACAACGTTAAAACTCTCAGGGAGAGCTTGCCGCCCATTTGGGTCCCACAATGCTCGAGGGATTAGTCTTTGCAGTTGCGCGCAAAGGATACCTGATTTACACCCAAAAAAAAAAGGAGTATTAAACAAAAATATATTTAAGGTATTAAGTTCTATTCTCTTCAGTGCCAATTTAAGTGGATTAATTTTGCTTTTTAAGAGCCTGTTTAGTGCATCAGATATGATAGAGACATAATATGATAAAGAACTGGATAAATATAGGATATGATAATGATATGATAGAACTTATCATATCATGTGTTTCGCACAACCATATTGTTGACATGATATTATACATACACATTAAAAAACTTCATGGCACCCGTTGGCTGTTATAGACTATTTCACAAACATATACTTCCTTATATGATTCAATGATTATTCACAATCAAAAAGTTTATGAGTGCTTACGTTAAGCTGAGTTTTGTTCCCACACATTGATTAGGAAAACAAATAATTTATAAAGCGGTGGTACAGTGGGAAACAAACAAATAGGAAGATATCGATTGGAAAACAAATAAATCACGTTGATTGAAAACAAAACAAACAACATCAATTAACAAAAAAAAAATTAAAACAAATTTGAAATTGGCAGAAATCATCGATTAGGGTTGCAGAGAAGTATGAGAGTGGGTGGGAGGAGTCGAAATGTTGTTTCAAATCATAGAGGAGATAGAGCTATTGCAGAAAGAGGGAGTCGAAGGAAGGTTTTTTGGGAAATGTAAAACGCGCGCTGTGTTTTTTGTTATCAGGTTGTTAACCCAGCCTAAACTAAGGATTAAAATAACAAAGAGTTCATAGGATATGATAGATAAAAGGTTTGATTTATCATATCCTATTGGTGCACCAAACAAATGATTTAAATAGGATGTGATAGTGTTATCATATCATGTCTCTCTATCATGTGCATCAAACGAGACCTTAAAAAAATTAAAAATAAATTGGTCGATCTTGATCAATCAATTATGAGATGTTGACTGCATGGTGCAATTACCGCATTTAATCTGAAATTGAGAATCAAAATTTTGAGGATAGGATAACGGACTTGGAATTTAAGAAATTGCAAATTCCTTCCTAAAAAAGGTGGTGTTGTTCCTTAAACTATGTGATTTTGAGGGAGGATAAGTGAAGGTTTTGGGAGAGGCAAGTAGTGGAAAAAAAATAGAGGAAACCGTTCATATTTTTTTGTGGAGAATCATTTTTGTGAAATTATCTTTGAAGAGACTCAATTTTTTGAAAAACCAAAATCATAAATGAATGTTTGTTATTAATATATTTTTAATTTTAAAAGTATTTTAACAATATATAATATATTTGAAGAATTTATCTAAACTCTTTTAAGTTCTCTTTTCAATCATTTTTGAGTTTCCTCCCCCATTTTGAGAGAATTCCTCTTCTCCTTCCTTTCACTCAAATATAATATATTTGGAAGAAAACGAATATTTCCTGGAAGTGAAGAAAAGGAGGCGAGGATTGTTGTGTTTTATTTTTCTGCTTACAACAAGGTTGTCTTGATTATGTACAAATAACTATTTTTAGGAGACTTCATTCAATTGTATACCCTCTAGATTGAGAGGAATGAAAAAATAGAAGAGTGGCATACGATGGAATGAATTCCACCATATTTTATCCGCTCCATCCATTAACAACTACGTACCACTACATTCCACTCGATTCAATCTTACGTATATTTTAAAACGAGCAGAACGAATAGAATAAATATTTCATTTCAATGTTTATATGTTGTATCGATATAGGTCTGAAAAGACCCAACCCAATTATTTTGTGGCTCAATATCAAGTACGTCTGAGGTGCATACCTCAACATAAGGGATGACGCATCTAGTCCCAACTTCAACCTAAAAAACCGACCAACTCAGTATCAGGATTCTAGAAGCACCAACACATCAACTAACTATAAGATAGGCACTAAATGATTCCACATATCGAGGGACTCATTCAAATTAGATACAAACTCCCACATATTTAGCTATTCAGTTCCAGAACAATGTTATTTTGACTCTACGCAAGCAATGACTATTGTACAGAAATATATCAAATGTAGCTTTTATGGAGAAGAATATGGAATTTGATATGATGACAAACTTCATGTCCATAGCAACAGAAAAAATGATCCTTCTTTTTTAATCTAATTAGCCAGACATAGATTGAATTCCCAAATTCAAGAAATTCTTATGGCAATTAGTATGACTATCCCCTTTCTTTCTCTCTTGTTTTTGAGAAATATGCTATTTCTCTTCATTCAATGTTTGGTCCAACAAACATGCCTGAAGAAGAGAGAGAATGTATGCAAACACACCATTACTTGTATCATAAGTAGAATCCCTGCTTCTATTAATATAAATATACTAGGTATAAATTATAATCTATCATACAATTTCATGACAAAACTTTTAACAAGATATTCAATAAAAGTGAAATAAAAGGTCCCATAAAATAACTATAAAATCCAAAACAAGGCATAAAAACACGCTTAGAAATGTTCAACAAGTACCTTAAAGAATAATATGATCGTAAATACCATAAACAAATACTCTTAGTGTGTCTCATCACTATCGCCACGCCACATATACAAGCAAAGTTTTATCCTTAAAGTCTATATAGCCATCCACGTTTCCTATCTTTAGACATGGCCATAAACATTTCCCTCCAATCAGGATCCTTAAATTTTTCCAAAGCTTTCCCATAGATGTCATCTGAAATGTCTTCAATCTCTTCAAGAGCAACCACACACTTTGTAAGAGAGCAATCTTTTGTTACATGTGAAGAACTAGCCTCCACAATCTTACCCCGTTCTACAAGTGCTTCTCCTATCTGACGTGTTGTAGACTCTTTCCTGAATACATGATCTTTTACTTCAATCTTTTGCTTCTCATTGCATGTGATGCGCTCCACTTCTTGAATATCATTGTTTGAACTATCATCATCAACACATACATTATTTGCACTCCCAGTGTTAAAGTATTGATTATCCAGCTCATTTTCTTTATCGGTATTTGGTTGGTCTTGGGTAGATGAATGATGAAGTACTTCAGTTTCCTTATTTTTGTTGAATATGATTTCCAACAACTTATAATGGTCGCACCCTTTATTTTGAAACTGAGATGCTTTATCATGTGTCTAAAATAATATAAGCATATTGTCAATACATTAACATTATTGACATATAAAATTAATATAAATCTACTCACAACTAATAAAAATCAAACAAACCATATACCTTAAGATAATTTTGCCAGATCTCTTCACTTGCAGTAACAATGTTGGTTTCTGCATTCCACCCAAATTCTGTGTTTTGCAAAAGTGAATAGAACTCATGAAACATGGCTCTTAGCCTATGCATTTGAGCCTTTAGTTGTTCCTTATTATAGGAGCAATTAGTTGTGGAATTCAACTTGGCAGTCATCGAGGTCCAGGTTCCAGTATGAAACACACCATTTTGCATATTTCCTTTTGTAACTTCATCAACCATAATTTCGATGAAAGCTTTAGTTACCAAGTCAGGCCAAAGCGTTGAATCACTGTTGTCAACATTAGTTGTCATCTATCATAAAAACAACCAACAAACGTAATGAGACAACCTCGAGGCAGCTATGATAATAGAGCAAATCATATCCTATATCAATTTAGTTCTATTTATCAATAAGAAATTAACGATGTAATATTTATTATACAGTATCAATGAGGAAATCATTTCCTATATCAATTTTGTTCACTTAAAAAGTGCCATTAATCAAACATTATGAATAACAATGTAATGTATATTATAACAATTAACAATAGATTCCTATCAATATCAGCCCAATGTTCATGTATCTTAACTTCCATCCCTTTAATTCTTAACTCCCAGCTAAGACATTACAATAGAAAGCAAGTTGAAAAAAGGGGCAGCATGCAATTGAAGGACACATGAAGAAGTTATTATAGATGGATGCCTCTGTCATCATTATTTAACAATTTCTACATAGGTAAATAGCAGACAAGGGTTTTCTACAATAATCTAATATGCTATCTCATTATCAAATAACACAAATGGTAATCTCCACATGAAAACAACAAATGGCACCCAAAGTTTTAGTAACAGAAACTCAGAGGATCCATCAAAATGCAAGTGAGGAATGAATGTTACCTTTTCAGTGCAACAAAGATGAAGATTAAGAGGTGCGGCAGAAGAGGAGGCAGGCGCGTCAAATTGCGAACGGTAGCTGGTGTTCTTCACACCCTGTATAGATTCTTCAACCTGATTAGTAACAACCAATCACAAACTCTTAATGATGCAATGTTTATTATAAAAAAACAAATAACAATTGACTCCTATCAATATTAGCACAATGTTCCAGTACAAGCATACAATCACCTCATTCTTCAGAAATATGTGATATTTAGCAATAAATACAATGTTTCTAGACTGTTGCTTAAGCAATTATTGTTTCAATGTCATGTATCTTAAACTTCCATTACTTTGATTCTTAACTTCCGGTACTTTAATTCTTAACTCCCAGCTAAGAAATTACAATAGAAATCAACGGGAAAGAAGGGGCAGAATGCAGTTGAAGGACACATGAAGAATTTATTATAGATGCCTCTGTCATCATTCTTTAACAATTTCTACTTGAGTAAACTGCAGACAAGGGTTTCTACTATAATCCAATATACTATCTCATTCTCAAATAACACAAATGGAAATCTTCACATGAAAACAACAGATTGCACCCAAATTTTTAGGAACAAAAACTCAAAGAGGATCCATCAACGCATGTGAAGAATGAATGTTACCTTTTCAGCAAAACAGAGATGAAGACCGAGAGGTGCAGCAGAAGCTGGAGCAGTAGAAACAGGTGCGGAAAAGGAGGTGGCAGGTGTGGCAAATTGCGAATGGTAGCTGGTGTTCTTCACACCCTTTACGGATTCTTCAACCTGATTTGTAACAACGGATGACAAACTCTTAAAGATGTAATGTTTATTGTATCAACAACAATTAGCGATTGATTCCTATGAATATCAGCACAATGTTCCAGTACAAGCATACAATCACCTCATTCCGCAGCAAATTTGACAATTAACAATAAATGCAATGTTTCTAGATTGTTGTTTAAGCAATTGTCGTTTCAATGTCATGTATCTTAACTTCCATTCCTTTGATTCTTATCTAACTTTCAATCCTTTAATTCTTTACTCCTGGTTAAGACATTACAATAGAAAGCAAGTGGAGAAAAGGGCCAGCATGCAGTTGAAGGACACAGGAAGAATTTATTATAGATGACTCTGTCATCATTATTTAACCATTTCTACATGAGTAAATTGCAGACAAGGGCTTCTACAATAATCTAATATGCCATCTCATTCTCAAATACACAAATGGAAATCTCCACATAAAGCAACAAATGGCACCCAAATTTTTAGTAACAGAAAGTCAAAGAGGATTCATTAAAATGCATGTGAGGAATGAATGTTACCTTTTCAGAGAAACAAGGATGAAGATTGGGAGGTGCGGAAGAAGAAGGTGCGGTAGCAGGAGCCGGAGCAGACTCAGCAGAAGCAGGTGCGACAGAGGAAGGGGCAGACGCAGAAAATTGTGAATGGTAGCTGGTCATCTTCGCTCCCTTTATGGATTCTTCAACCTGTTTAGTAACAACCAATCACAAACTCTTCTTATGGTTGTTAAATTTGAATTTATCAAAGCTCAGATTCTAAAAAAAAATTACCACACTCGGTTGCCTTATGGTTTTTAAATAACTACCTGCTTAATATTAAAATTTCTCATGTACGTTGTGTTGATGTTAACTGTCGTCGAAGGCGAGTTTTGTCGCAGGAAGTCAACTATTCCATCAGGTATGGGAGGTGGTTGCAAACCAGCATTAAATGCCTTGTTTAACTTAGCAGCTTCTTCAGGTGACTTGGTAGCTGCCTTGTTTAACATGGTCTCTTCCATTAAATCAATAAATAATCCAAAATAAACTGGTACCAGTTGTACTTCCAATGACTTCAAGTTACACAAAGAAGTGAACTTAACCTCCAATAAATCAGGAACAAAGGAGAGAATCTAAGCAAAGAAGAATAAGGATGAATTAGTATCATAATGTATCTTAAGAAGAAAGTAAAAACAAAGGTTAAAAACATGACAAGGCACCTGAAGAGTAGTTGAAGTGACTGTCAATGATTCTACACTGGCAAGGTCTTGCAGCCAGCTTAATAGAACCAAAGCATAATTCTCTGAAGCCAATGCATAATCCTCCAAAGTATAATCCTCTGAAGCCAAAGCAACTAATGGATTGATATTTACTTTTTTAACAGAAAAAAGACTGCTCCCACATATTTTCTGAACAAGTGTACCAGCAAAAGTAAAGGTACAAAGACTAGGAGCAGATAACTCGATTTTGGCAATTCTTGAAGAACAATAATGCATCGCAAAATTGACAAGTGTCTCACTTGATATGCTAAGAATTCGAGCATCTTTTACCTTACAACTAGAAATAACCAAACTATTCAACTTGGGAAAGGCGGAAAAGGGCTCAGCACAACCGTTTTCACCACCGCAAAAGGCGAAATGTGTTAGATTTAAGTTGGTCAATAAAGGCAAATTCAAAGATTTTGGAAATAATGTTTCTGTTTGATTACCACTACCTCTATGGTCAACTACAAGCTTTAGAGATGTAAGAGCACGACATTTAGAAACACAGCTCAGAATGAGACAACTGTCAGCAGTGACATGGATTCCTAATTGTTGGATGTGGGTATTACGGGAACAAATGTATTTTAAAATCATTTTGAGTAGGTAAGTCTCAATCTTGCCATGGCGCTCAAGATCGAGAGAGTGCAGTGCAGTCGAGCTATCACGATTAGCCAAAATCTGAGATACAAATACGGAAAAACGCTTCTTGGTGGAAAAGTCTGAGGAATGCAATATAAGAGTAGGAATGCGTTTCCAAAGATGTTTCCATCTTGTAGACAAAATGGAAGTTTGCACAACAAAGTTGGATTTCAAAAACGACAAAATGTGAAGGATAACACAATCAGGTAAGTCACTCAGCCTGTCTTGATTCTCTTCATTATCGCGCCTTACTCTCTTATCGGGTGGAATCATTACTTCATCCACTGAATTCGACATTATTCGAGTAAGTCAGTAAGAACCTAAGCAACAAAGAAAAACAAAATGGAATTATATTCTGCAATATAAGTTTCAATATCCAAGCAAAGTAGTGTTCCGATAGCAATGGGAAACTATTTGGGGGGAAAAACCCTAGTGATTTGGTAAAAATTGATTTATGATTTGGGAAAATGTTCAGTATACAAACATTATTAAGTTTCACGCATGAAAATGATTTATGGGAAAAAATAGAGAATGAAATACCTGGCGATTGAGGTTTGATTACTTGAAAATTGGAGTCAAAATCGGTCTGCACGGGAGGGAGGTTGATTGGAAGACTCGCGAATTGGAACTATGGCATGCGAAATTTGTGGGATATGAAGTGAATTAGAAATTTAGGGTATTTGTGCTTTTCATCTGCTCCCTCCGTCCCTTTTTAAATATCGTTTGACCGCAGGTTTATCTAACCGTTGTTTTGATACGTTAAGAGTATAATTTGTCAATTACTTTTATGTTTTTCAATAAAATTAATTAAAGTTATATATTTGAAAAACTAAATTATTAATTTTTTTAAATAAAGTTTGTTTGTTTTTTTTTTAAACAAAGTTTGTTTCTTGTTATCTTAAAATTGACAATTATTTTTTTATCAGAGAGAAGGAGTGTGAAAAAAATAGGAATTTGTTAGAGGAAAATATAGTAACTAACAATTGTTTGTTAAAAAAAAAAATAACATTAAATTTATTAAAAAGATAAAATGTGTACAAAAAATATAGGAGTATATTGGTGGATTAAAATAAGGGTATAATAGAAAGTAAATGTGAAAAATTATTCGTATAACTTTAGTTTGATTTATTTTGACAGTAATATTTTCACCTCCAATAACTTCTCCATATTAAATTCTTTGAGCTCAAATACAATTTCTCTCCTTCTGCAACAACCAAATGTATTTTCAGTTATCTTATGCATCATCACAAACAGAACTGTTAAACTTTAGTTTGATTTATTTTGACTTGGTTTATGCATCACAAATAGAGCCATTTGCTTTTAATAAAACAACATTATTCTGCTGTGGCAGGGTTATTTTTGGTGCCTTCCATTTTTAGTTTTTTACAGTTCCCTTTTTTTTTTTTCGTTGCAGCCCTTCAATTTGAGAACCAGGGGAGACGGTTTATGTTTTTCCATCGTCATTCGGTTCAAAATTTGTCGGACTAGAAAATCAAGCAAGACTGAGAAAATGTTTAATCTCATTCAATGGGTAAAAGACCTTCTCATAACTGTTGTCACTTGTAAATATGTTTTGTCCATTTTGATTTGTGAAGGGAAAACTAGTAGTGCTTTAAATTGTTTCTCTACTCAACCAAAAGAAGTACTCATCGAATCATCGTGTAATTACTTACAGTATAAGTAGCTGTGCTTAAAATTTTAAACTTAACTCATTTTGGATTAGATGCATTTACCAAACAAATAGCTACTTATTACTTGATGGACACTTGAACCTGAATAAACAAATTTAGACAAATGATTCTATAGTGTGACTAAACAAACTTCGACAAATGTTTCTTATCTTTTCACACAACCATCAAATAGTTGGGAATTGATCCACATGCAATTTCAACCATAACCAGAAGCTGTTTAGCCATCAATTTAAAAAGAATCTTATTGATTGCCATGCATATTTGAACGAGTAAATAACAACCTCAATCTAATATGTTTTCCAAATAGGCCATAGGCAGTAGGCATATAATATTTCAACAGTCACTCAACTAAAATAAAGGAACTCAAAATTTAACTAAAATAAGAGTGCATATATAAATTACACTTTATGTTAAAATTAGATCAGACTGACTAGTTGTGATGTCAACTTTGGTCGACGGTGTGTTACGAAGCAAGAAGTCCACTATTCCATCAGGAATAGAAGGTGGTTCCAAACCCGCTTCAAATGCTTTTCTTAACTTGTCAGCTTCTTTGGGTGACTTTTCATCAGCTTTCTTTAACATCGTATCTTTTACTAAGCAGGATAATCTGAAGTGAAGTGGTTCGAGTTCTATTTTCGTAGACTTCAAGTTACAGAAAGAAGGGGGCTTAACCTCCAACAAATCAGGAACTAGGGAGAGAATCTAAGCAATAAGAAATGAGGGTGAATTACTATCAATTATGCAAGTCAGTTGATTTAAGAAAAAAAGTTAGAAGAAAATAAAGAATCTTAAGATGAATGTAAAATTAAAAGCCTCAAATCATGTGAAGGTACCTGAAGAGTAATTGAAGAGACTTTCAATGATTTTACACTAGCAAGGTCTTGCAGCCAGCTGAATAGAATCATAGGAGGCTTCTCCCAATTTGAATACATTTTTGCATAAATTTTCACTTGTTTAATAGAAGAAAGATTGCTTCCACATATTTTCTGGCTGGGAGTCCCGTGAAAAGTAAATGTAGAAAGACTTGGAGTGGATAGCTCAATTTTATCAAATTTAGATGAATTATAATACATAGCAAAATTGACAAGTGTCTCACTTGATATGTTGAGGATATGTGCATCCCTTACCTTACAACCACGAATGACCAAACTATTCAACTTGGTAAAGACCGAAAAGGGCTCAACACAATCGTTTTCACCACCGCAGAAGGTGAAATTACTTAGATCCAAGCTGGTCAATGCTGGCAAATTCAATGATTTCGGAAATATTGTCTTAGAACAATAACTAATTAACTCTAGGGTAAACCGAAAGTTGCAGAGATCTAAGAGCCTGACATGAAAAATCACATTGCATAATGAGACCACTATCATTAGAAACAGTGATTTTTAATTGTCGGAGTTGGGTGTCATGGGAACAAACGTAACTTAAAATCTTTTGGAGGAGCCAAGGCTCCATCTTGCCAATATGATCAAAATCAAGAGAGTGCAGTGCAATTGAGTTATCACGAAGAGCCAAAACCTTAGACACAAATAAGGCAAAATGCTTATATGTGAAAAATCTGCAGCAAGAAAATTTCAATACGAGGGTATGAACATTTTTCCAAAGTTGCTTCCATCTTGTGGACAAAACGCAAGTTTGAACCACGTGTTCCATATTCAAAAATGATAAAATGTGAAGGAGAACACCCTCGGGTAAGTAACTCAGTCTGTCTTCGTTTACTTCATTATTTCCATTCTCATAGTGCCTTCTTCTCTTCCTCTTTTCTAGAATCATGCCCTCTTCGTTAAATTCAAACATATCTCCCATTATCTATTTGTTCTTTGAAGCTCGATTGCAAAGAGAAACAATTTGAAAGAAAACCCTAGGAAGTATTTTGTAGTCTCAGGCAGGATGATAGTTTAGAGAAGAAAAATTAGAAAAAAAGAAATTCAGCGTGGAATGAGAAATATCTTGTTTGACTGAACTGGAACGCTGCGGCAACCGGTAAATCCTTGTTTTCTACTTTCTAAGGTTTGTTTAGTTTTATGTTTTCTTTTGGTACACGGAAGTCTGTTTTACTTGAGTAAATAAGCAATTACCTCCCTGAAATTGTAAGTTTCGTCAATTACCCTCCTGAAATTAACAAAACTTCAATTAACCCCCTGAAATTGCACAACGTTAATCAATTTACCCCCTCTGTCAAATTCTTCTGTTAGTAAACATGACGTTTTGCAAATACCCCTTGAAATTTTGCACTTATGTGCAAAATGCCCCTTGAACTTGAAAATTTATATATTTTTATCTTATCCTTTAATTTATATACTTAATTTCTCTTTGATAAATACTCCTAAAAACCAATGATCTATATTTGAGCGTTACTCTTTCATAACAAGGGAAGACTCGTGCTTTTTATTAGGCTCGTTTGAATAAATGTCAAACTTGAGCAATTCATTGTTCCACAAGTCAAACTGAAGTCATAAGTTCCTGCAGCATGAATGTTTAGTTAGCCAATTTACGCTACCATGAATAAATTCACACAAAAGTGCATGAATTGTTTATCTTGGAATTAAGATAGTTATCCATTCTAATTAGCATGAAGAACAGGTAGAACCCCATTTATCCAATATAGTACAGTATGCTAAATTACCATATAGATAGGTTCACTCACAGTTGAATGAAATTTTAACATTATTACATATTAATTAGGGACTTCAAATGAAGTTCGATGTAAAACACATTTTTACATTTCAATTGTACACACCAAATTGCAACTATCATCATCTTCTTTATTATTTTCTTTTCCTCCTCTGTGACGTCTTCTATTTCTATTTCTCCATATGTAGCGTATATTCTAAGTTAACTGTTAATTGTTTGTCATTAATATCTTTTGAGTCAAAGATAAGAAAAAAATATATAAATTTTCAAGTTCGGGGGCATTTTGCACATAAATGCAAAACTTCGGGGGGTATTTGCAAAACGTCATGTTTACTAACAGAAGAATTTGACGGAGGGGGTAAATTGACTAACGTTGTGCAATTTCAGGGGATAATTGAAGTTTTGTTAATTTTAGAGGGATAATTGACGAAACTTACAATTTCAGGAAGTAATTGCCTCGTTTTATTTTTTCTTCAATGGACCCAAGTCAACATTGTTTAAAGAAGGAGGCCCACAATTGGATAGATAAATAAATTTGTTTATGTAACTAATTTTCAGTGATCATTAAAAAATTACCCGCGATTTTTAGAGGGTAATTTAGAAAAAAAACCTTTAAGAATTGGTTTTGTATATATAATGTTATTAACAATATTAATTTGGACATGAAAATTAGTTACATTTTTTTTTATTAGGGAAAGATTGAGACTAAGGTAAGCCTAGACTTTCTTTATAATAACTAGCGAAAAGACGGGCATTTATGTGCCCGTTTTTTTGCTCTTTTTATTTCGTTAACGTTTGAAAATCATAAACGGTGTTTTTTTTATGAAATTTGATTTCGATTAAAACTAAAAAAAATATAAATATTTGTCGCTTTCAAGTTAAAAAAAATCAAACTAACCATTATTATCTATTTCAACGACACCGACAATAATACAATATAACAAAAAAATATAATTTAATTTCTTTTTTTTAATGACACCAACAACAGTTTTATATAGAAAAAGTTATTTAAGGGTATAATTAGAATGATGAAAAAGTAAGTATAAATATACTCATCTAGTCTGTTACACTTTTTAAGTGATAAAGGTAAAAAAACAAAAAAAAAATATCCATATCGTGTTTGTTACATTTATTTTAATATTTAAATTTAGGCTTAATTGCAGTTTTAGCCCCCTAACTTTTTCAAAGTTGCAATTTTGGCCCCCTAAGAAAAAAAACTACAAAACAACCCCCTAAGTTTTGCACCTGTGGCAGTTTTGGCCCCCAAGGCTGATATTGACTCGGTCTATGCTGACGTGGCACCCTAAGTGAGGTGCCACATGTTTTTTTTTTTGCCTTGGGGGGCCAAAACTGCTACAGTTGCAAAACTTAGGGGGCTGTTTTGTAGTTTTTTTTTTAGGGGGCCAAAATCGCAACTTTGGAAAAGTTAGGAGGCTAAAACTGCAATTAAGCTTTAAATTTATTCTTATCTATTTGTTACATGTGTTATTTGTATTGAAAATTGAGGGTATTTTTGGAAAGAAAAATCCAACTCAAAAGTGAAGGTTGTTTTCTTCATATATAACATAGATACATTTGAATATGTCAAAAGGTATTATAAGCTAATATGCTGAAATTAAAGGGGTAAAATCTGTAAAAAAATAAATGAGAATCTTTAACACAAAGTACAAAATTTAACGTAATAAGAATAATTATAAAAGTAAATTATTCTTCTTGTCAAAAAAAAAAGTAAATTATTCTTATTTATATAAGCATGCTGGTCTGATAGGTTTAAAATTTGTGACCTGAAGTTTGATATTTTTAGTTAAATAGACTTTCTCAAAAGCATTAACCTTGTCTATTTAAAGGTTTGGGTGATTCAAGTTATTTGAGTTAAGGGTAAAAGGAGTCAAAGGTTCCGGATTTGAATCCAAGAAAAGAAGAATTTGTAATATACTAACAATCAATTCCTAACGGTTAACATTTGCCTATAAAAAAATAAATAATAACTTGTCTATTTAAAAAAAGGTCTTGTACACCCTTGGTCTGAAGTAGGCTGAAACGTAAACCTTGTCGGTCGACCTGACATATTTCTACCCTATATGAGATGGGTTAGATCACATGGAATATCTTATAGTTGGAGGGTCAGTGCACCCTTTTTAGTATTAACACACTTATAATTGAATCATTTCTCCCAAAGATTTACAACAACAGATGATTTTCATAACCGTTGTGACTTTTTAATAATTTTGTTCATTTTTATTTTTGAAGGGAAGATCAGCTATGCTTAAATTGATTTATAGCTTTAAGCATCCAATAATGCAATCATTATGTAGTTATTTACTGTATCAATAGCTGTGCCAGAGCTTACAGAAAGAATTGTATCAAGTATCAATTGTAAATAATAAAATTTGAACCTGAAATCATTTTGTGCATTTACCAAACAAATAGCTACTTACTACTTGATGTACACTTGAACTTGACATAACAAAACTAGACAAATGTTTATATTGTGTGACTAATAAACTTCAAGTTTTTAATAATTCAAGTTCTTATCCAGGTCAGGTCATTTGACTAAACAATTGACAAATAAACTATATCGAAAATCCATGATCAACTATGAAGAATAACATCAATAAGGTCGGATACAATCTTCAACAAAAACTCATAAAGATGCAATTTGGACTCCTTAATTCATCATAAGCAAAGTTATGTCAACAAAATTAAATGTACTCTTTAGTTCAAGGTCATTTAGCAATGAAATGATTCATGAAAGCTCCCAAAAACAGAAGACAGTTGTTCATACAGAGACAATCACACATACAATTAGCAGAGTATATGAATTGTACATTACAATTTAGTTACGATACATGCATACTCCGATTTGGTAACTAAATAAGTATATTACAATTTGGCTTAGAAATTGGAGACTGTCAGCGAGATGAAGAGGCCGTGTGATAGACTAAATGACTGTCAAATGAAACATGTTTTAGTAAGTCAGCCAAACTGATTTTTTCAGTCACTTATCTTAAAAGAAAGGTTCGCAAAGAAGGCATTGTAACCCGTAATGTGATATGAGAACTCTTCACTGCCCATTATCAAGAAGTGTAGAGTTGATGTTAGGTTGGAGCTTCTCAACCTTATCTTCATTAAATGATTTATCACCCTATAAGCTGAAAAAGTAACACTATCAATTATCATTGAAAAATCAATCAATTATATGAAAAAATTTTACAACTGGTATAACCGTATAAGAAATCAAATGAATAAACACTGAATTTCAAAGATTCAAAATTGATTTAAATATCGACGCCTCTGTCGTCATTCTTGAATAATTTCAACTTGAGTAAATTGCAAACGAGGATTCCTACAATTATCTAATATGCTATCTCATTTTGAAATATCACGAAAATGGAAATCTCTACATGAAAAGAACAAAAACAAATGGCACCCAAAAATTTAGTGACAGAAACTCAGGGGATCCATCAAAATGCATGTGAGGAATAATACCTTTTCAGCGTGGCAGAGATGAAGATCGGGAGGTGCGGCAGAGGCAGGCGCAGCGGTAGAAGCAAAGTGCGGAGAACTGCGAAAGGTAATTGATAATATTTGCACCCGTTATAGATTCCTCAACCTGTTTAGTAATAACCAATCACAAATTCTTCTTATGGTCGTTTCATTAAATTAGCTAAGCAGAGATTCGAAGAAAAAAAAATTAACACACTCAGCTCCCTTATGATTTTTAAATAACTACTTGCTTAAAATTAAAACAATTTGAATAATCTGTTAAGATGTTAACTTTGGCCGACGATGAATTTTTTCGCAAGAAGTCAACTATTCCATCAAGATGTTGGGTAATCCCATTGGATACCAGGTAGTTCCAGTTTTATTTCTGTAGACTTCAAGTTACACAAAGAAGATAGCTTAACCTCTAGTAAATAAGGAACTAAGGAGAGTATCTAAAGAATGAGGAATGAGAGTGAATTAGGATAAGTTATGCAAGTCACTTGATTCTAAACAAAAGTTAGAAATAAAACAAAAAGAACCTCTAGTAGAGATTAAAATTAAAGCCTCAAAACATGCAAAGGTACTCAAAGACCTAGTTGAAGAGATTGTCAATGATTTTACATTTGCAAGGTCTAGCAGCCTGTTGAATTTATCTCATCTTGAAAACATTTATGTATTGATATTTACTTGTTTAACAACAGAACGAAAGACCGCTCCCAAATATTTTCTGAACAGGAAGCCCGGCAAAAGTAAAGGTACAAAGACTCATTGAAGTTAAATCGAATTTTTGCGGCAAAGTTAGATGAATTATTATGCATAGATAGACAAATTGACAAGTGTCTCACTTGATATGCTGAAGATTTGTGCATCCCTAACTTTAGAACTATGCATGATTAAACTATTCAACTATGATTGATCCATTTTTTTTTATATGTGAATAAATGAAGCATGGACACACAAGGAACAAGTACAAGAAACAAAACATTGTCAATGGAGGAAAGTTTAGAAATACCAAAATGGCATTTCAGGATGAGTAACATAATGATAGAAATCGATTCTGAACAGAAACAAATTACACAATACTAACAACTTATTGATAGAAATTCTGGTAAATGTTGTACCAAAAAAAAAAAAAATTCTGGTAAATGATTCACTATTACAGACACACAGTACAGTAATTATACGAAATAACATAACATAGACACACCAAGATTCTAGAGCTTGGCCTCTCCCCTTCCCAAATGTTCAAGAGTTGGGTCTCTCCCAATAACCACTCAATAACTTCCAGATAATCCTCTTATGTCTGACCCTTCTCCTATTTATCCTTAAAACATAACTGACTCAATTAATAATTAATTAATAAAAAAAACTGACACAACACAGATAAGACAGAACCTAACTGTCCTAAAATAACCGCTTGACATAATAGAAACCGCTAGTCTAACACATAATCATTGCCTTGTATATATTAAAAATAAAGAGCACTACTATAAGTTGCGACTGAATTTCTCGCGACTAGATCACAAATCAGTATTGTATAGATTTTAATTCTCAAAAAACCATTAAAATCAATCACCAAATGAATCAAAGTAAGTCTGTCCCACTATGAGACTTATCCAATTTGATTTTGTTTCCTTGTGCCAACACACCTGGTTGTCTATCCCAAAGCTTTTCTCCACCTACCCTAGCTTAGGCAGACCAAATTCTTGATCTTTTGTTTCTTTTGGACAGTAAACCATTTCTATCGTTGCCAAACGTTTGAGTAGGTGGACCATTTTGTTGTATCAAGTGATTAAAAATCGCCGTCGGTGTGTATGCCACCAAAATATATTTGCAACATTAAGCATTAGCGTAAAATAAAATATCTTTAATTACAAAATCAGGGCACACCAATGAATCAAAATGGCAGCAACTCATTCATATAACTAATAACTAATTCTAGAGTATTTCACAAAAGTCTAGAAATACTAATCTCATCAAGTTGTAACTTACCGCAACCATCTCATATTTGGTATACAGTAAAGGTACAAAGAATTGGAGCAGATAGCTCAATTTTGGCAAAGTTGGATAAAATACTGCATATATTTAAATTCGAAGATTTTGGAAATACTGCTCAGAATGGGACAACCAGTAGTAATATCCTTGACTGAAAATTTTAGTGGGAATATGTTTCCAAAGATGCTTCCACCTTTTGGACAAAATGCAAGTTCGAACACGAGATTTGGAATCCAACATGGACAAAATGTGAAGAAGAACACAATCAGGTAAGTCACTCAGCCTGTCTTCATTAGACATTTATTATTCATTCAGGTGAGTCCCTAACCTAATCAAACATAAAAAGAACAATATGGAATTGTTATGTTATTTTGCAAACTGGACAAGAAGTAACTTAGAAGTTCTACAGTGGGGGAATGAAATTAGAAATACCTCGCGATTGAATGGGCGTGGTAAGTTCTGTTTGTTTGAAAACTGGAGTGAAAACTGAAAGACCAAAAAAAAAAAACTTGAAGAATACAGTAGAAGGAGGATTAGGGATGATGAAGAATTACAATATGAAAGGAGAAATCACATTATGTGAGAGAATGAAATACAATACCAGAGAGAGCGCCAGAATCGATGTCGTTGGAAAACCTTGATTTGAGAAAAATCAAATATATCCATCTACTATTATATACGATGAGATAAGCCCAATTTCCATTATTTTGTTGTCAAGCCCTAATTTCCATTTTTTGTCGTCAATTTGTCCTATTTTTAAGTATTTTAAGCCTATTCTTTCAAAAAAAAAAGTATTTTAAGCCTATTTTCTGTGTATATTTTTTTGTATAATATAGATTAAATGAACCAAAGAATTTTATGAGTCAACATTTTCATTTATGAATCAAAGAATTTTTATTTATTTCTTTGATTAAATGAACCAAAGAATTATTTGTCAATTTTAGTATTTTAGGAAGAAAAGATAATAATTTTATTGGTTATAATTATTGTACTAACGTTTCACATTTTATCATAAAACATATTCAACATTTACTATTATGATATTAAAAACAACTTTTACTATTATGAGTAAGAATTTTTTTCTAAATGTTAAATTTTAGTTTGACGACACATTTGGTAAATAAAACTTAGTTACCATAATTTTTTAAATGATGGAAAATAGTTTTTTTTTAATATCTCATTTAGCTATTAATATAAATGTCACTGTTAATGTGTCAAGTGTGAATAAGATACTTTACATTCCTTGAGACAATGATTGTAAAATGTATATGTAAAATCCCACTTAAAAATATAAGTAGATTGACATATACTTCTATTTATTATTATCTCATTATTACTACTCAAATTATGTTTCTTTTGATGTAATTAGAAACTTCCCGAAATCATCTATAAATCTTCTCTCTAACCCTCCACTTCTCCCTCCATAGACCAACAAATGTAACCAAAAATAAAATAAAAAATCATTAACCTTGAATTTTGGCGTTTGCAATAAGTTTGGATGATGGATCCATGAACAATTTGTTTAATAAAAGGAATCCAAGATTATATTAAGTTATTGAGATCACCACTACAACATCAGACATGAAATTAGCTAGTGTAACATCATCCATCTCTAAGGCTTGTGCAAGTAAAAAAAAAAAATTGGTTACATGCAAGTAAATTAATAATGAAAGAAACATTCTAATTTTACAAGAGATTAAAAAGATTAAAAAAAAATGGTGGAGTTCACCACCCAAGTATCTTCATCGCTGTACTGAGATATTAGAAAGAGTAGAAGAGAGTGTGGAACTAGAGGATTGTGCAAGGGATGAAGCAAGGAATGCAAGAATTTTGTTAGAATCGTGTAGAAATAATGTCTTCCTCAAGTGAAGAATCAAAGAGATTAAGTTTTCCTCTGCCATCAAATGGTTGCATGTGTATGTCATCTCAATGACCCCTTTCTCATATCTCATCCTCTAACACTAGAAAATTGTTGTAATTTTTGGGTTTTATTTTATTTCAAAAGTTAATGTAATTAACTATTATTATTTAAGCACATTTACTTGTTTACTGAGTCAAAGGCAGTTATATTTTCTTTCCAACGTGCACAATTGAATAGCTATTATTAAGGCTTTATTTTTGCATGACAAAGCATTCTTTTTACTTGCTTGGAAAAAGTCTTTTTACGGAAACAAATAGGGGTGAAGCTTTTTCTTAACGAGCTTTTGATTCAGTAGCAAGAGAAACATTCCTCTCCCAAAACCATAAACAAAAAAATAGTTTTCTCTCCTCTCAAAAAATATTGACTTTCTGGGTTACATCTCGTGCTATCTTTGAGATAGATTCAAGCTGTTCTGTCACCTCTGATGTGATTCATATCAGGGAAGAACTTGTTGTATCCTGGGAGGATATGCGCTTATGAGGCGGATAAATCCTTAAGGACAGTGACTTCGTCACGCCTCAGGTTATATATTTCGGTTTACCATTGTGTAGGATTCGTAATAATTGTTGGTGGATGATGTTGATAGAACTGTCGGTGGCCAATTTCATACAGCAATATTAAGCACATATAAGTTTACTTGATGTCTCTCTTTACCTCTATTTTATTGATGCTTATAGATATATGTTGATTATTATTTATAGGGTCATGCTAACCGGTGCCCCCGGGCACTGGTTAAGCATACAAAAAAAGGAATTTATTACCATAAAAGGAAACTTTGTTGACTTATTTATGGATTAATTACACATGGATTAATTACACAGTTTTCAATGCAATAATTACTATATAATTTCCTTTTTTAGTATCCTTAACCAGTGGCCGGGGGCACCGGTTAGCATTTCCCTTATTTATAGAGTTAATGTATTCCTGATTTTTACAACAAGAAAAGTTCTTAATAAAGATCCATAATTTCATGGTTAGAGAATATTCCGAGAACAAAATAAAAACCTTATAAGATAACAACATACATTTGAAGTTAATCTAAACCAACTCAATGCATTTTACTTAGTCTTATGAATATTTTTCCTGATTGGATGCCCATCAGGACAATAAAATATATTTTGAGAAGTTAATCCTCTATTGGATGGGCATTCAATAGTCTTATGTCATTTTGAAAAAGTAAACCTTTTACGGGTAATCTTAACATTCATTAACAGGAAAACATGTCACTGCATTTTTTTTTTATCTTCACACTCCAAAACCTTTTTCTTCAACTACAACCTATCTTAATCTCCTTCATCAATTCCAATCACCAAACACAAATAATATAATGTTTAATAGGTTTGGCCCACAAATACCAAACAATGAAGATTTTATGTTTTTAGGATTTTCTCTCTTTTTAATACATTGACAAAGTATCCATGATTTTGTTTTACGTCTAAATACAATATTTTTCTCATGAGTGGTATTTATTGTCCTCAAATGAGCACTACATGTGATTTTTCAAATCATATTTTAGCAATCACAACTAACCTGATGATGGATCATTTGTGCATCATGCTATTAGTCATTAAATATTTTCATCATGGTTTAATTTATATTGCCACAGGCAACCCATTAACTAAATACAAGTATATGTATATTTGCCCAAAACTCATCAGCCTATGATATTATTGAAAGAACTATAACCAACCTCAATATAATACGTGTCCAAACGTGCTCTAGGAAATAAGCATATTTAAAATTATCACTCAACCAAAACAATGGAAGCTGAAAAGTAACTAGATCAAATGTGTTGAAATTACACTTTTATTTTAAAACAGGGTCAGAATGACTAACAAGCCAAAATAACATGCAGCCTTAACTCCCAATATGCCCACAAAAGCCATTAAAACAGAGGCGGAGCCACATATAACACTCTGTGGGCTTGTGCCCCCACAAAGTTTTCCATAGCATCCTAATTTCATGCATATATACACTAACATAGACTAATATATACCATGTCCAATTACATAAAAAAAAAAAAAAAGAAGTTTTATCAACCTTCCATACAGATGTTATGGAACCTATTAAACAAAAACGTCTAGTTCTGCATATCTCAACATCTTCTTTCATGTTGGTGTCATTTTCGTTAATAATTAATTTATGATAATAATGTAATTATATATTCATGAAAAAACTTACGAGGTTTCGAATCAAAATGGGTTTTCAATCTTTCTAATAAATTACAAAAACAAACTTTGTTTTTTATTAGTCATTTTAATTTTTAAATGCGTTTTTAGTTAGTTAATTTAATCTTTAAATATTTTTTTCGCTAATCAATTTGGTCTATACAATGAATAATAAAAAATCATTTGAAGATGTGTTCATAGTTTTGATAAATTTCAAATATTTTAGTGAAAACATATCATAAACTTAGAGATATAAAGGACTATTCTAAATCGGTATCGATCTCTAAATTAGTATTGTATATCGGCGTTTAAATTGTTTAAGATGACCTGCTAAAAATTAGAATAGGGTTTCTAAATTATTTAAGATGACTATGTTACAAATTTATATATACATTGCCCCCACTATTCAACATTTCTGCCACTGCATTAAAACATGGTTTTCTTTACTGATTTGAAGTTTAACTTGATTCAAACTTCTAACCGATAGTTCTTCTCATCAAGGTTACAACATTTTAACTAAATAAAAAACAAATAAACTATATTGAGAATCCAGGATCAAATTTAACGAATAACATACATTAGGTTAAATAGACTCTTCAAAAGAGCATTCAATAAATTGCTGTTGATTACAACTATTTTGAGACGGCTGCTTTTGATGCAAGAAATCCACAATCCCGTCAAATATGGAAGGTGATTTTAAACCCACTTTAAGTTACACAAAGAAGGACACTTATCCTTTAATAAATGAGGAAGTGATGAGAAAATCTACACAATGAGGAATGAGGGTGAATAAGACCAGTTATGCAATTCAATTGATTTTAAACAGAATTTAGAAATAATATAAAGAATCTTAAGAAGAAAGTGAAATAAAAGTGTGAAGACATGAGAACATACCCGAAGAGTACCTATAGCAATAGAAGGACAACCTCTCCCACATATTCGCTGATCATTATCACCGATATAATTAAAAGACTTGGTGCACATAGCTCAATTGTGGCACCATTAGCTATTTTACATGATCTATTATAGATATATAAATCAACAAGGGTTTCACTTGATGACAAAGAAATGTGCATCCCTTACCTCACAATTACGAATGACCAAACTATTCAACATTTTCAAGGCCAAAAAGGGCTCAACACGACCGCTTTCATCACCGCAAAAGGCAAAATTTGTTAAATCCAAGCTAGTTAATGCTGGCAATTTCAAAGATTTCGGAAATAATGTTTTCTCAAAACAATAACGACCTTTATGGTAAATCGAAAGCTTAAGAGATGTAAGAGCCTGACATGAAGAAACACATTGGAGAATGAGAGTACTATCACCCCTAACAGAGATTCCTAATTCTTGGAGGTGGGAATTATGAGAAGAAACATACTTCAAAATCATTTTGAGGAGTTGAGACGGGACGATATTACCATTACATGCATTATAGTCAAGATCAAGAGCATGCAGAGAAGTTGAGCAATCACTAAGAGTCAAATCTTAGACACAAATGTGGAAAAACTCTTCATAGTGGAAAATCCCGAAGAATGCAATGTAAGGGTACTGGGAATACGTTTCCAAAGATACTTCCATCTTGTGGACAAAATGCAAGTTTGAACGGCATGTTTAGTATTAAATAATGACAGAATGTGAAGGAGAACAGAATCGGGTAAATCACTCAACCTATCTTCATTCTCGTTTTCACAGTGCTTTGCTTTCTTCATCTTTTTGAGAAAATCTTACATGTCCATCGTTTCCACTTTGTTAAACATTGAAATTGAACAAAAGAAATGGAATTATATTCTGCAATAAGGGTAATTCTGCAACGAGATTTTAATCCTAATTAAAACCTATAATGTATTGTTAAGTATGAATCAGAATAATAATAATCAAACACGTGTAAAAATAATAATTACACAAGTTTCTATGCAAAAACTATTACTCCCTCCGTTTCAAAATGAGTTTCACTTTAGCAAAAAAAAATTGTTTTAAAATGAATGTCACTTTACATTTTCAATACAACTTTAATTTTTTTCTTCCAACTTTACCCTCAATAAATACTCAAACTTTTCTCTCACACGATTTTCAATGCAACTTAAATTTGTCTTTTTCTTATAAAGTAAGGGCAATTTAGTAAAAGTTTTATGTCGAATGATTATTTCATTCTCTTCCTTAATCTGTGTGCAAATAGCTAAAGCGACATTCATTTTAAAACGGAGGGAGTACTTTGTTAGCATTTCCCTCTATGGATTGGGGAGAGGATCCTCTCATGTGAAAAACTATCTCGTTTTCTACAGTCATTAAATCTCACCATTAATTTCAATCTCTCTCATTTTTTAATATTAAAACATAGGGTTAATGGTGTTTTACCCCCTGTAATATATTTCATTTTCGGTTTTACACCATGTAAAATATTTTTGTTTTGATTTACCCCCCTAATAAGTCATTCAAAAACCAGAATTTCTGAAGAAAAAAATAAAAAATTGATTTTTGAATGACCTATTAGGGGGTAAATGAAAACAAAAATATTTTACAGGGGGTAAATCAAAAAAAATATTTTACAGGGTGTAAAACCGAAAATGACCTATGTTACAGGGGGGTAAAGTACTATTAACCCTGAAACATATTATCTCACCTATTTAATTGATGGTCATGATCACACATGAGAAAAAAGTCACAAGAGACAATCCCCTGCCTATGGATTGTTTATAAGTACTATACTAGCTTTTCACATTTTATCGTAAAACGTATTCAACATTTACTATTATGAGCAGTAAAAAATTAAAAGAAAATGTAAAATTTTATTTTACTGACACATTTGGTAAATAAAATTTAATTACCTGCGATTTTTTAAATGATAGAAAATAGTTTTGTTTTAAAATATCATTTACCTCATAATTTAAATGCAAAATAAACTGGAACATGTTGAATTTTCAAATTTAGCATAGAAACTCTCTTTGTATATATATGTTATTAAAAATATAAATTTGGTTGTGAAAAAAAATGGTCAAACAACTATTTTGATATGTGTGAGGCGTTGTCACATTTGTATTTTAATGTCTTAAAGTTATAAAAATTTATCTAAATGTGTCTTTTTTTAGTAATTTTTGTCCTCAAATATGTCTTACTGTCCACACTTGAGTCAAGTAAGATACTGTCCACACTTGAGTCAAGCAAGATATATTGACTAACGGACAAACACTTGAGCTGGTCCGGTGGTCTTGACTTGAGACATTGAAGTGTGCTCCTTTCAAGAGTCTCATGTTCGATTCTCCACTACAAGAAAATATACATTTCACAATAGGGTCTTCACATTAGAGGATCAAATACCTGAGGTGAAATGTAACATGGTGGCAATTTTGAAATTACAGTGAACTCTACTGAAGGGTTTTCACATCGTGGAAATAATACCTGTAGAGAAGTATAAACATGGTGGCATTTTTGAAATTTTGATCAACTTTTCTAACTCACTTTTCACATCAAAGTCTTAATGCCTGAAGGTAAAACTTATGTTGTAATTCACATATTACGCGTTCCATTCTCTCTTTCGCTTTTCCTCTCTTCTAAATAAAACTTCCCTTTTCCCTCTCCTCTCACAAACCCTAATTTCAAACCTCACTCAATCTCACTCCATCGTCACTCAATCTTTTGTAATAGACTGTTGACAATCAAACCAAATCAAAATCTGTAGAAACCCTAAACCCCCTTTTTTTGATTGCGATTTCCGATCGAAGAAGATGGATAAAGAGTACGATGGATTCACAATGGTCTTCTCTCCATCGATGACCTCAAAGTAACCGATACCGATTTCTTTTTCGTTTATTAATCGATTCACACATAGAAACATAGATCCAATCAAATTGTGTTGATTTTTATTTTATTTTCTTAGTTTCTGCACATGAATAGAAATAATTATCCGATGTGAGAAGGTATGCACATACAAGTCATTTTCACTTGATATTAAAACCCATTTATGTAGTAGTGCTCCCAGGTGCCAACTTTGGAAGACTGGTTTAATTTCATTAAAAAAAAATGTCATATTGTATATTTATAGTTAAATTGAATTTTTAGCCCAATTTTGGGACAATAAAATCAAGGCTTAAATTCGTAGCTTTGTTTGCCATTTTTTTATTGCAAAATAAAATATTAATTAGAAAATGGCATCAGCAGTACATGGGTGGCTAGAGTACCATAACTACTCAAGAACCCCCAGATAACAAACGAAGAGGGAATAAAACCCAACACACCTATAAACAAAGGGTGTTTATCTTTAGCCCCCCAATATATCTAAGGTCTCCTAAATATACATGTGGTAGTTATCTACTGGATATACGTTTTTGTTTATCAAACATACATCCAATATGTATTTAGGGGGCCTTAGAGATATTGGGGTGGCTTAAAGAGAAACATTCATAAACAAAAAGGACAAGAAGAAAAAACACCATAGCCTTGGTTGCTTCTCGATCTCGTTTGTTTTCGATTGCCTAATTGGATCTTCAACACCAGTGACATTCGTTTTTTAATATTTTCTCTAACAATCACTTTTCTCTAACATTCACTTTTTTATTGAGTGAAAATAATATGAGGTCTATACTTTGTTAATAAGTCTCACATAAACTGATGAGACTCATGAGTTTCATCCAATAAAAGAGTGAGTGTTAGAGAGAGTGATAAAAAAAAATGTGTTCTTATTCCTCTACTTTATTGAATAAATGTTGGAATGTGGAATGGTTTGAAATGCTTTTATCCAAGTGTGTGTTCCAGTTCCATGAACGGGATAATTTTTTTATTTTTAATATTATTTATTTATTTATTTATTTATTTTAAAGTAGCATATGAATAGTTTGAATTATTTGTTTATCTTATATAGGATGAAAATTGCACTAGGAACTGCAAAGGTTTGAACGTGAAATGGTTTGAAATGCTATATCCATTATGTAGGATGAAACAACGAAGTATGGTCTGATTTACCTTATCACAAACAACCAAGTATAATCAATAATCTATGTTAGATTGGATAAATTCTTCAATAAGACCATATAATTTATTTATTTTTTAACTAATTACAAAAACAATTCCTTTTCTAATAACTACCTGCTTAAGTTTAAAAGCATTCAGGTCTTTTGTTGTGATGTCAACTTTTGCGGACGGCGAGATTTGAAGCAAAAAGACAGTTATTCCATCTAGTATGGAGGTGGTTTCAAACCTACTTATCGTAACTGGGCAGCTTCTTTCCATTAAATGTCTTCTTTGACTACGCTGAATAATCCCTTATAGTCTTTAAGTAGTTTCAATTTTATTTCCGTAGTCAAGGGAGCTTAATTGCTAATATATTAGGAACTAATGAGATAATCTAAGGAATGAGGAATGAGGGGGAATTAGGATAATTTATGCTAGGCAATTAAATTTAACAAAAATAAAGAATCTTAAGTACAAAGTAAAAGAAAAAAAAACCTGAAAAACATACAAATTTAGTACCTGAAGAGTAATTGAACAAACTGTCAAGGATTTTACATTGGCAAGATCAAGCACCCAACTAAGAAGAACCGTAGCATGTCGCTCCCGATAATGATACATTTTTATAGCAATATTTACTTGTTTAACAAAAGAAAAATCACTCACATATATTGTCTGAATAGGGTATAACTAAAAGTGCAAAGACTCGTAGTAAATAACTCAACTTTGTTGATGTTAGGTGAATTTTACGCATAGCTAAATTTGCAAGTGTCTCACTGATATTTGGGGGATTTGTGCATCCCTAACTTTATAATTATCAATGACCAAACTATTTAACTTGGTAAAGGCGTAAAAGGGCTCCACATAATTGTTTTCACCACCACAAAAGAAAAGGTAGATTCTTTTAGGTTTAAGCTGGTCAATGCTAGCAAATTCAAAGAGTTTGGAAACAATGTTCCAGAATAACGACCAATATCACCTTTATTGCTAACTGAAATTTTAAGAGATGTAAGAGCCTGACATGAAGAAACGCATCTCAGAACGAGAGAAGTTTCACCTTGGATAGAGATTCTAACTCATGGAGGTGGGTATAATGTGAGCAAACATAATTTAAAATATTTTTAAGGAGTCGAGGCTCAATATCACCATGACAGTCAAGATCAACGGTGTTTAGTGCAATTGAGGTATCACGAAGAGTCAAAATATTTGACACGAATTTGGCAAATTTTGTAACAGTGGAAAATCCTGAAGAATGCAAAATAAGAGTTTGAATAAGTTTCCAAAGACACTTCCCTCTCGTGGACAAAACACAAGTTGAGTAGCATATTTGACGTCAAAAAATGACAAAATGTGAAGGAGAACACTTTCAGGTAAGTCATTCGGCATGTCTTCAATTTCTTCATTTTCCACCTCAGGTAGCCTTACTCTCTTCATCTTTTCTCGAATCATGCTCTCATCAAAAAAATTATACATATTCCCTATTTCCTTTGTGAAACATTGAAAAGAAACAACAAAATTGAATTATATTATGAAATACTATGGAACAAGAAACAAATGAATAACTATAAAGCGAAATTTCACATGTTTTAAAAAATATAATTAATTTTCCATGGGAAAGAGAAATTATAAGTTGTTTTACAAAATTATCCTTATAAATGATATGAGAACGATAAATTAAACAATTAAAAGAAGAGAGAGTAATAAATAGTTAATGGTATAATATAAAAAACAACATTAATGTTTCATTGGTACTGTAAAATGACTTATAATTTGAGACAATTTTTTTTCTTCCTAAAACGACTTATAGTTTTGGACAGAGTGTACAAGACAATAGGCTCATTCATTTTTATTTGCATTGAGATTCAATCAATTATTTTTTGGAGTTAAGATAGAATGAAAAAATTAATTGCTTCAGTGACCCTAACAATTTATAATTGCCATTTAGATTAACACTTTCATATGTGTTGGCTCATAGAAAGTGATTAAAGAAAAGACATTACACAACTTGAGATGATGAATGTGCATGATGACCGACATTACACAACTTGAGATGATGAATGTGCATGATGACCCTAAACCTACAACAGAACCAAAAACATGTCCATATCTATTGTTGACGTGGAAACACTATCCACAGAAAATCCGCAGAACCAACTGAAAAAACTTTCAACACCATCACAAACACGTTGAAAAACAATCAGGTAATGATGAGAAAAAGACCATGGCTTATCTTACAATTATGATGGAATGGAAACAAAGAATGGCTTTCAAGATCAATAATGATAGAGAAAAGACAAGTCACTTTCTGAGGTGATTTTAGAAGTATTACATAAAAAGAAAGAAGAGTCATTAAAAAAAGAGCATGGAAATTGGTTTCAAATAGGAAAAGACAAGGTTAAGGATGTTGTTGCAAAATGTTGTGTTTATACAGGTGCAAGAATTAAAGAAGAGTTATCAAAGAATAAAAATTATGTTGAAGAACAAGTTGGTAGTGTTGTGGATCTATATTGCTAGTAATTGAACAAATGTGATAAAGATGATGCAATGTGGGAGTGGAAGCAAAGTTTTGACTGCAAATAAATTTGGGAATGGAAGTCTACATTAACTGATTTAGTGGTTTACCGGTTTAAGCCAGCTTTACTAGGTTTGAATCACCTTTGCAGATTTTTCAATTCACATAATAGATTGAAAAATGCTCTTTCATATGTATATTTATTTATATATTATCCTGGTATAATAAGTACAAGTCAGTTGAAGTTGATACAACTCACTTGCTAATACAACCATTATTTTCAATAGATTCGAGAGTCAATAATGAGATAAATGAGATTTTAGAGAGGAAATAGAATATATGTGAGGTATCAGATATGAAATCAAAAAAAGATATGTAATAAATTATAATATTTTATGCTAATAAAAAAGATAAATTCAATCTACAACGACCACAATACGCATCGCAACAACCACAATCACAGTGTCCGCACAAAAGCCATTAAATCATGGTTTTCTTTACGGATTTGAAGTTAAGTTTATGTTGCTTCAAAAAAGTAATAGTTCTTCTCATTTTTATTTCCATGATCAACTTTTATATAGACGACTCTTCAAAGAGTACTAATAAATCGTTGAAAATCCACAAACCTGTAATCGAGGGTAATTGAAAACCTGCTTTAAATGTTTTTGGTAACTTTGCAGAATTTTGTATTTGATTTACATCCAATGACTTAAAGTTACACAGAAGATGGTTGTTAGTTTAGATGCTTCCAACTCAAGCACAATCTCTTCATCTTCAGACATGAGATTTCTAGGAATAATACAATTCACCACAGTCTTCTTCCAACCCAATAAGTCTTCCACCACATTTGTTTTGTAACACTGAGTCTCTTCATTGTTGAACTTCATAGATTCAAACGCATTGTAAGAAACATGCTCATTCTTGAACCTTAACATGAGCTTCTCTTCAAGCAGTTGCTACGTTAGGTTGGCAATTCTCCACCTTATCTTCATTTGATGATCTATCATCCTAAATACCGAAAACATAAAATTATCAATTGTCACTGTGAAATCATTCATATGAAATAAAAAAAAGAAGTTAATAAGAGGTATAAAAAAAAGCAAACAAACAAAAACAAAACATGAAAGATTCAAAAAACTAACGGTTGCATTTGACTATCAAACATTTTGTAAAAAAAAGTAATTCGCTATCAAGAGCACATGATCAATATTTAATGTGAAAGTATGTTAACACTGTGACATGAGTTGTATTGCTTTGTATTTGAAGGCGAAACTCCAATTACTTTTCCAAAGATAACAGGTTATGGTCCGATTTACCGTATCATATAAACAACCAAGTACTAAGTACCACCATATATATTTTCACAAAAAATTCATCAACCACTTATGAAGAAGCATTTATCAATCCAAATCTATAAAAATGTTTTCCAAGTAGACTTTAGGCAGTAGAAATATTTTCAAAGTACCACTCCACTAAAAGAAAGGAAACTCGAAATTAACTATAATGAAAGCGCCAAAGTTATGCTTTTATTTTAAAACTGGATTATCGCGATTTGCAAGCATAACAAAACACATAAACGTGACTTCCAATATGAGAACTATAAAGCAAATCACATAGCAAATGCATGACCAAGTATAAAGAATATTGTATGTTAGATTGGATAAACTCTTCAACAAGACCTTATAATTTAAAAAAAAAAATTACAATAACAATGACTTTTTTAATAATTACCTGCTTAATCTTAAAAGTATTAGGGAACTCTTGTGATGTCAACTTTTGCGGACGGTGAGTTTTGAAGCAAGAATGCTACTATTCCATCTGGTATGGGAGGTGGTTCCAAACGTTCTCTGAGTTGTTTCATTGACTTAGCAGCAATTTTCTTTAACATGACATTTTGCAATTCAAAAAATAAACGCGATTTGACTGCAAGTGGTTCCAATTTTATTTCCATAGACTTTAAGTTGCACAAAGAAGGGAGCTTAACCTCTAATAAATCAGGAATTAAGGACAGAATCTAAGCAACAAGAATGAGGATGAATTAGGATCATTTAGGCAATTCAGTTAAAAACCTGAAAACATGACAAAGTACCTGAAGAGTAGTTGAAGAAACTGTCAATGATTTTACATTGGCAAGATCTTGCAGCCAACTGAGCAGAAGCATAGCAGGCTGCTCCCATTGAGAATGCATTTCTGCAGCAATATTTACTTGTGTAACAGAAGAAAGACCACTCCCACATATTCTCTGATCAAGATGACCGGTATGAGTAAAGGTGGAAAGACTCGGAGTAAATAACTGAATTTTGTCAAAGCTATATGAATTGTCATGCATAGCTAAATTTAATAGTGTCTCACTTGATACCCTGAGGATTTTTGCATCCCTAACCGCACATGTATCAATGACCAAACTATTCAACTTGGTAAAGGCGGAAAAGGGCTCAGCACAATTGTCATCACCACCACAAAAGATAAATGCTTTTAAATTTAAGCTGGTCAATGCTGGTAAATTCAAAGATTTTGGAAAGAATGGTCTAGGAAATTTAATACAACCAAGTTTAAGCGATGTAAGAGCCTGACATGAAGAAATACATCTCATAATGAGACTAGTTTCACCATAGCCAGAGATTTCTAACTTCTGGAGGTGGGTATTATGTGAGGAAACATAATTAAAAATCCTTTTAAGGATTCGAGGTTCAATACCACCTCTACAGTCAAGATGAAGGGCATCCAATGCAGCTGACTTTTTACGAAGACGAAGAGTTAACATCTTAGACGCAAATTTAGCAAATTGCTTAACAGTATAAAATCTTTCAGACTGCAAAATAAGAGTTGGAATAGATTTCCAAAGATACTTCCACCTTGTGGACAAAACACAAGTTTGAACGGCATATTTGGCGTCCAAAAATGACAAAATGTGAAGGAGAACGCCATCAGGTAAGTTACTTAGCCTGTCTTCAATTTCTCCATTTTCAGCCTTTTTATCCTTTTTAACCTCATAGATCCTTCTTCTTTTCATACTTCAAAGAATCATTCTCTCTTTGGGAATATCAGACATATTACTTATTTCCTTTGTGAAGCAATGGAAAGAAAAAAAAATTGAGTTATATAGTGTAATACTACGAAACAAAAACATATGAATAATTGTAAAGAGAGCTTTGAATTATAATAAAAAATGTGAACTAGAAATACCTTGTTGTTCAGTGGTGATTTTGCGGTGGATTGAAATTTGAAACGACAAGGACTCAGTCAAAATGGATGGAAATATGTTCCATCATTTCTAGGGTTCGAGGGAATATTTGGTGCTACTGTGAAAACGAAACAAGAAAAACTTTTGCTATCCAGAGAAAACGAGAAGGGAATAGTCACTGGAAAATCTTCTTATCAAATTCCATTTTATTGAGATGTGAATGAGGCATATGGAAGGATTAAGAGAGATGAAGAAGAAACATAACAAAGAAAAACAAAATGATATCACTGTCTGCGGCAACAACAACCATTTCTCAAATTTTTTGTGGTATTTATACATCATTAGACTAAGGTTTGGGGTGTAATAATGGGCTTTTATCTTTTTAGCCCAATAAAATCTTATTTGATAAACTCAATTGAGTGAAGTGAAGGAAAAGGAAAGGTTCCTCACTCATTTGGTTCTCTAACTAATTTTTTGTTTTCATTTTGGACTCATAATTTCTAAAATGTCATGGTCTCTCAAAAATGTCTCTGTCACTTAAATTGGTTCCACTTCGTTAATTTTAACTCCAAACATCTAACGTGGATCAACATTGTAGGTGATACGAGTCTGCAAGTGCATGGTTCTATCGAGTAGTAAAAATATTGATACACAAGGAATTGAAGTAATTACCAATCTAATTTTTAATTTTGATTAGCAGAAAAGAAAAAAGTTTTTGAGAGTAATGTTTGTTTGGTTGAAAATTCAGATTTAAAAAGCATCATGGGATTGTTGTTTTCATTAGAATGTTAAATTCCATTTTGTATCTATTTCTATATGCTAAATTCAATTCTAAGGACAATATTTTCTTTGGTATTTTATGATTTATTTCAGAATACATAAATGTATCTCAATAATAATCAAGTATATCCCCATGGTTGATTATCATTGAGTCTCTTTTAAATGCATCCTTATTATCCCAAGACTCACAAAACTATTCTCATGTTTTGTTTATCTTGTCTAATCTCATTTGATCCAATATCAAACTTCACCTTTTGATCCTTCATTTGATATTTGAGATATGATAAAATAACAATATAAAAATTCACCTTTTGGTCGTTCGTTTGATTTTTGTTCTTAGATTAAACAATGATGAGATTAGATTAAAAAATTAATTTTAATAAAATAGAATCTAGACTTAGGTTGAATAGGATTCCATCATTCCAACTGCAGGAAGGGTGCACGACCATGCTTGTGGGGCGCACGGTCGTGCGTGTTGTTAAGACACTGCCCTGCACAAATCTTAAAGGAGCACGACCAGTGCAAAGTTGAACACGACTGCGCTGATCAAAAATGGCTTTTTCCTTGATTTTCTTCTCTTTCTTGCCCCTTATCTTTGCTCTTGATCCAAATGCATTGTTCTTCATTATTTTTATTCTGAAACAAAACTAATACTTTGAAGTAAAATAGCTCTAAAACGTTAACAGGATTAAAACACACTAATTTTTATTGAAATTGGAAGCTAAAAACATCATAAACTACAGCTTATCAGTAGGTGGTCCACCATAGACCTTATTAATTTTTTTAATTTAAACATTTTGATCTTTTATTTAAAATGAGGACGGTTGGATCGTGCAAGCCTCTTCTATCTTATAGTTAACCACAAACAACTAATTTGTTCTCCTTTTTTCATCTTCTACCTCTCACTTCTTCATCATATTCAAGCTAACCTTCATAGAAAACAACCCAGAAAAAAAAACATAAATTCAACATCAAAACCTCTCATCATTATCATCTCATCACTAAACCACTACCGTTAACAACCTCTATTTAGAAAGAAAAAAATAAATTGGCATGAGATTGATGTAGGCTAAACCGTACGATGATGTCGATCCTTTTGATCTATTCTTACCCCTATGAATAATTTTAATATAATACGGAACTTTAACAAAAAACAATAAAAAAATTCATATTAATATGGATCTCCATATTTACAATGACTTTAAAAGGATATGCATTATAAGTTTAAACCCAATTTACCTATGAGTTTCTAGCTGCATGCATCTTGTGCGGCATTGCACTAAATAAAAAGAAGGTATATTGAAGTTTTGAACTTTAATTTCTGTACAAAGTTTCCTAACGTGGTAAACTTGCTCTTAGGGTTGCCAATGTGTGCATTTTTTTTTTTGTCATTATGTTATATGTATTAGTCAAATGACTGAATTTCAACAGATGTCTGCTACATTGTGGCCAATATCATTCAGAAAATTTAAGAGAAGTTCCTTTGATATCAATTCTTTTTGTTTTGCCAATGCGTTTATTCAACCGATGGAACGCATGGCCAACTGATTTGGTTTTGGAGGAAGATTATCAAGAGTAAGGAAGTAGACTTGCAGTATCTTAGGTACCAGAGTAATAAAATATTATTACGCAGTTAAATAAGATTTATTTTTTTTGTTACCGTTAAAATAAGATACGAGAAAAGAGAAACTGAAAACACATTATTTACGTATGAGGAACAATTTTTTGGGGTAGTTTTTATTTTTAAAAAACAATTTTGTGTGCACTTTTTAAAATAAATAAAAACTAAAAACTATTTTTTTTTGGAGAGGAACAAGAAAAACTGCACATATGTAAGTTTGTCCTTTCGAAAATCCTTTTAAGTTTTATTAATTGATTTATAAAATGTTATTAAAATTTATGTAATGCCACATATATTATATATAAATTATGTACAGTCATCAAATGACACATGGAACCAATTGTGCCATATCAACAATGAAATGAGGACAATGACTTTTAATAAAAAAAAACAAAAAAAATTGAATATTTCAAAAAAAAAATGCAGGGATCAAAACCCAACCAAACCATATATATGCAAGGATCATTTGCATATTTTAGCCAAAAATTAATAACTTGATTTGTCAATGATATTTACCTTAGAAATTTAAGTATGAATGGTATAGTTTTGTTAAAAATAAATTCAGTGAAAATAATACAAGACAGTAGACTCATTCGCTTTTATTTGCATTGAGATTCAATCAATTTTGTGAAGGTAATATAAAATGTGAAATCTAATCCTGCTTCAAGGGCCCTAACAATTTATCTTCCTTTGAGATTAATAATAATTTCATAGCCATCAATGCAACCCTTTCGCATGATCCCCAACAAAAAATCCAAGTAGCAAAGAATAGTTAGTGAACATAAATGAAAAGCTATCCTGAGATAAAATCGACCAGCATACATGAAGAGGATCTACACTAATTTAGTGCACTCGACATTAAATTTAAAACATGCATTCAAAAGACTACAACCTATTAAAATTAGCTATCAATACTACCTTATCACATACAATCCAATAAATAAATAAAATACAAGCATCTAGATATTTGCCCACAAACTCGCATTTATTCAAAAGAAATTTATTGATTTCCATGCATGTTTGAACGAGTTCATAACAACCTCAATCTAATAACATGTTTTTCAAATAGACACAAGGCAGTAGACATATCTCAACATCATTCAACTAAAATGAAGGAACTCAAAATTTAACTAAAACAAGAGTGCCTAAATTATAAAGATAAACCATGCCATGGTTAACTATAAAGAATAACACGCTAGCTAGGTTGGATAAACTCTTCATCATGCACTAATAAGTTGTTATATGATGTTAACTTTGGCCGTCGATGAGTTTTGAAGTAGAAAGTCCACAATTCCATCAGGTATTGAAGGTGGTTCCAAACCAGCTCTGAATGTTTTTCGTAAATCAGCAGCTTCTTCGGGTGACTTCTCAGCAGCTTTCTTTAACATGGTTTCTTTTAGCATGCAAGATAAAGCGAAGCTAAGTGGTTGCATCTTTATTTCCACCGACTTCAAGTTGTTACATAAAGAAGGGAGCTTAACCTCCAATAAATCAGGAACTAAGGAGAGAATCTAAGCAATAAGGAATTAGGGTGAATTAGTATCAGTTATGAAAGTCAATTGATTTAAGAAAATAAATTAGAAATAAAATAAAGATTTATGTAAAATTAAAGTCTCAAATCATGCCAAGGTATACCTGAAGAGTAATTGAAGAGACTTTCAATGATTTTACACCTGAAAGGTCTTGCAGCCAGTTGAATAGAACCATAGGAAGATTCTCCAAATATCTGTCCATGTGTGCATAAATATTGACTTCTTTAACAGAAGAAAGATAGCTTCCATATATTTTCTGACATGGAATCCCGTAAAAAGTAAACGTACAAAGGCTTGGAGTGGACAGTTCAATTTTGGCAATTTTAGATGAACTATAATGCATAGCAAAATTGACAAGTGTCTCACTTGATATGTTGATCATTTGTGTGTCCATTACCTTACAACCACGAATGATCAAACTCTTCAATTTGGTAAAGGCTGAGAAGGGCTCAGCAACGCCGTTTTCGCCACCGTAAAAGGTGAAATTACTTATATCCAACATTTCTAATGCTGGTAAATTCAAGGATTTAGGAAATATTGTGTGAGAACAAAAACTTATTCTAGGGTAAATCGAAAGTTTCAGAGATGTAAGATACTGACATGAAGAAACACATTGCATAATGAGACCATTATCATTATGAACAAAAATTCTTAATTGTTGGAGTTTGGTATTATGGGAATAAACATAACTTAAAATCTTTTGGAGGAGTTGATGCTCCATTTTGCCCATATGATCAAAATCAAGAGAGTGCAGTGCAGTTGTGTTATCACGAAGAGTCATGATTTTAGACATGAATATTTCAAATTGCCTAACAGTGTCAAATCTTGAGGAATTGAATATAAGAGTAGGAATATGTTTCCATATATCTTTCCATCTTCTAGACAAAACGCAAGTTCGAACTACATCTTTGGTGTTTAAGAATGACAAAATATGTAGGATAACACTATCGGGTAAGTCGCTCAGCCTATCTTCATATTCTCCATTATTACATTTTCTGCAATGTAATGGAACAAGGAGAAATTGAGTAACTATACAATGGTCATTCAAGGCAAAGCAAAGTTGCAGGGTCGTTTCAACCACTAGGCCAATAAATTTTTAAAAATGTCACATTTTATAGTTTGCTTTAGGCTTCAATATTGGTTGAGATGACCCTAAAAAAATGTATTCAATTGCAAAGGGAAACAGTTGGGAAAAAGAAATGCCTCAAAAGTATTTTGAAGTCCCCCATCAGGATAATAGTTTAGAAAAAATAGAAAAATGAAATTCAGTCATGGAATTAGGAATACCTTCTTCTTGTTGAGTTGATAAGGGCTGGTTCGGTGAGCTGAACTGGAAGGCTGCAGCAATCGGTAAAACCATAAGGAATACAAGTGTAGTCAACATTGTGTTTTCTCTAGGTTCAATATTCAATGGATTGTTGCAGTCAACATTGTTTAAAAAGGTTATGTATATATAATAGTATAATGTATATATCCGTTTCTTTTTTCTCTTTCTTTGGACTCAATGGTCAATTCAATGGATTATACTTTTTTTTTAGATGTGATTTTCAATGGATTATACTAGAGTCAACATTTTCTAGAAAACTGTTTTTTATATATAATATATAATGTTATTTTACATATGGAAGAGTTTTGGTACATTCCTTTCTTTTTTTTTCTTTCCTTTTGGTTCAATTCAATGGATCATTGGAGCCAACACTTTAAAAAACATTTTGACTTAAAACGTATTTTTGACTCCCTATTTTTGCCTCCGTATCAATTTTATCTCCTAACAAAAACAATGCAATTTTGACCCTTTAATTTTTTCAACTATGCTGAGAAGTTGTCACGTGTCCCAAAAAAAGGGTCATAATTGCAACATTTTTGTAAAGATAAGGGGTCAAAAGAGCATATTTTCCTAAATATGGCAAAAAGGAGTCAAAATTTCATTTTTTTGTTAGGAGGCCAAAACTGCAACGGAGGCAAACATAAGGGACCAAAAGTGCGTTTAAACCAAATATTTTTCATAAATATAATGTAATAATGTTATTCATATAGGGAAGAGTTTTGGTACATTGGTTTTATTTTATTAGTACTAATATTAAGGTGATATGATGGTGTGTCAGTTCGACTCTAAGATTGGGAATACATTTAGACACAAAGACTACTTGCAAATATATTTACATTTACTTCTTTTTAATGGGTACTAGTGGAGCTCAAATCAAGGATCTCTTTGATTTAAAATTTGTCTTTTTATAACAAGGCCAAACTCTTCAAGTTAATACATATTTCTTAAAATAACAAATTAAAAATCATTTTATAAATCAAATATTTTTTACTAAATGAACCAAGATTATTTGTCACGTTTTATATTTTGTGAAAAATTATTAGCCTAAACGCACTTTTGGTCCCCTAACATTGCACGAGTTGCGATTTTGGTCCCCTATTAATAAAAACCACTTTTCAGCCCCCTATGTTTTCCCTCTTTTGCAACCTTCTGGACCTCCGTAATTTTGAAACAAATGTCTTTTGGTGTAATATTCATTCTTCCAATTTTACCCATTGCTTAATTAATTTTTACCGTTTTATAGTCATCTGCCAACAAAAGCGGAAAAATAGACACGTTATGTGTGCGTCTTGACAATGATATAATTAAATTAATATAGAGTTAAATATATTTTTGGTCTCTATAAAAATGTCTACTTTTCGTTTTAGTCCCTCTATAATTTTCCTTTAACTTTTAGTTCCTATAAATGTTTTCATCTTCACTTTTGGTCCCACTTTTAAAGTAAACTCATATGTAGAAATCATATTTTTGAATAAAATTTTGTAGAAAAATTCATAATATTATAAGAATTTCTGCCAAAAAAAATTAGAAGTTTTTAACAAAACATGAATTTAATATGAATTTTTATATTTTTTACGGTTAAAAATTCATATTTAATATGTGTTTTGTTAAAAAAAATCTAATTTTTTTTACAATATTCTACACATTTCATTAAAAAAACATACACAAATTTACATAAAAATAGGGACCAAAAGTAGTGATTGAAAATTTTATAGGGACTAAAAGTCTAAAGAAAATTTTAGAGGGACTAAAACGAAAATTTGATATATTTATAGAGACTAAAAACATATTTAACCCTTAAATATATTAATGATCAAAGTTGTATATTGAAATATATGTAGTGGTTGACTGCGACAAGTATTTTACAACATTAATGTCCGTCTTGACACTGGTATAATTAAATATATCTCGTATCATTATTGATTGTACAAAAATTTACACCACACTCTTACAATTATACTTCTACTTCCACATATCATAAAAAAATACTTGCTCCGGTCACATTTATAAGCAAAAAATTATTTTTTAGGTTCAATGAATACCTAATGTATTTGGTCTATAATATATACCAAACATATTTGATATTCAATGCACCTAAAAAGTAAATTTTTCTTAGAAATGTGACTAGAGGAAGTATGAATTTTAACTATTTTCGATATTCATTCATAGTCAATAACATGATTTTGTCGAAAAGTTATACTCCCCATATCCCAAATTAGATGTCGTTTTAGCAAAATATGTTTATCCTAAATTATATGTCATTTCACATAATCACTGAAACATTAATGATTTTTTTGTCTAATTATGCCCTTATTCTTTATTACTTTATCTTTTTTCAATCCATTAATTTATCTTTCTTATACCATTAATGAAATATATTTTTGTAAAGTGACTCGTATTTTCTCTTCTCTATACAACAATAAGAACATTTTTTTGTAGATACGAAATGGCAAAGACATATAAACTCACACTTACAAGTGGATGTATCGGAGTTCGAACTTCGATCATGGTGTTCCGTCGAACAATAATTACATTTCTTAATTTATATGAAATTGTTAAAGTTTTGTCAAAAAGAAAAAGAAATTGTTAAAGTGACGTATAAATTAAGAAAGGTGAATGAATCTGATTTAGAAGGGTTTACATTTATATTTTTTATGGTTTGTGGATAGGTGTATAGTTAATAGTCGTATTGAGTAAATTTAAGTTCATATTGACACAAGTAAAATACCTAAATGCCCCGAGCGGCAGTTAACAACCGTTGGGCTAATCGGCGGCTGTTACGTTAAAGAATTTAAATATATTAAACACTTAAGCTAAAGAATTTAAATAATTTAAACACTTACGCTAAAGAATTTAAATATATTAAACACTTGAGCTACATTCTTAAAAAAATTTAAACATTTACGCTAAAGAATTTAAATAATTTAAACACTTACGCTAAAGAATTTACAGAATTTAAACACTTACATTATGATGGTTCACCCAAAGAGGGTTCGCCACGTGTCTCGCGTAATCGGACAACAATGCCATGGTCTCAGGACCTCCAGGAAAGGGAGGCTCTCTAACAGGGTATGGCAGTATCAACGGAACACGACGACGAGGTCGTCGCCGAGTCTGAGGCTTAGACTCACCCTCAGGAGCTACATTATTTGCGTCAAGATAATCCGCCACAACATCCTCTGGCACCTCCTCATCCTCTGCCTCGTCCTGCGGCTGATAAAACATTCTCTCCTCCTCCATCCGATCATATCCAACAAAACCCTCATCTGCATACCCGACATAATCATGCGCTGGTGTCGAATCAACCACCTGGGAGGAGTAATCCATCTGTGACTGTGAGCTCTCTACACCTGCCCTCGCGTCCCTACGCCTCTGAGTCTTTGGGACATACGGGTTTTGATCCACCCTCTCCCTCCGAGCGCTAGCGATACTCGCCTGTTTACCCTTGCACATCCTGTCCTCTCTAATAAGTTGTTGCTGCTCATCCTCCTCCCCAGCCATATCTGTACAAAAACAAAATAAAAATAACATATATATGTGGACAATGTATTTAGCCATTTCCTAAAAGCTATATACTTTTAAGGCATTGAACATAGCATAAAAATCCAAGCAAGTAACATGTAACATATTAAACTTAGGCATTCATACAAAACCACACTTAGAATCATTCAACAACTTAGACATTTATGTAACATACCACATACCACATTATGTCATTCTTCAAACTTGCCAAAAAAAAAAAGCAAAAATCCAAACTTATAATCATTATAATTTATATACATTATAAATTTAACCAATTTGCAAAAAAATTACACAAAAAAAACAAGATTATCTCACTTAGGCATTTCATCAAACACCTTAAGTGCATTTCAAAATACTAGCACAATTAGTGTTAATTCAACATCAAATTCGACTACATTGTACCTACACTTACTCTAAACATCAATTCCAGCATAAACAATCGATCAAAGCATCTAAATCATGCATAATTTTCAATTTTCTAACCTAACCTAAAACTACCTAAAACTAATATTTTGCTCAAAATTATAAAAACTAACACCCTAAATAAACTACATTGCATGTAAGTAGGAAGGAAAGAACTTACTTGTGAATTAATTGAAAAAATTGGGCGCAAATTCATGAAGTAGAAGTTTGGAGAAATTTGGAAGTTGTGTCTGTAGTGTTTATGTTTTGGAAAATGAAAAAGTGATGCTTCTGCACTTGTTAAAACGCAGAACTCAACGGTAGTTAACTACCGCTGAGTGCCAGCGACAGTTAACTGTCGGCGGTTTGCAGAACGGTAGTTAACTACCGCTGGGGACGGTAAGGTAATTTACTTTTGTAAAAATGATGTTTTTAAGATCATAAAAGCAATCTTCTTTTAGGTATGAAGTTGATCCAAAAGCCTATAAAATTTGATGAAGTACGAGTCCAGAAAAACTGAACAATATCAAAACAAGATTAAATTGGTCCTAAGACAAGTCACCAATACATAAATAATTCTAAAAATAATAAAAAATCAAGATTTTTTAATCATCGAACAACAACGACATAATTCCTAAAACTAGAAAATATTCACTACTCATCACTAGCATAACATACCACTTGAATTAGTGTTCCAAATTCCAATAGCATAATTTCGAATCAATATTCTAGTAGTATATACAAATAATACTAGGCGAGAACTCGTGAATAAATTAGAAAGTTTGAGAGTTTTTTAAGGGTTAAATAAGTTTTCCGTTCCTATAAATATATCAAATTTTGATTTTAGTCTCTAAAAAATAGAATGAGATGTTTTAATTCTCATAAAATAATAGTTTCTTTCTTGCAAAGCCCCATAAATACTTATTTTATGAGAATCATACTTGTTCTATGGTTTAAATTTATTTTTTATCAACTAATTGATTAAAAATAATAGAGATTTAGTTATTTTTCACATTGATGGGGCTCCATAGGGACTGCGTAGATGGAGACGAGGAGAACAAACGCCCCGTAATAGAGAAAGGGAACATAATGGGTGGACAATTTGAGCGAAGAAGTACTCCCTACCCCCACCATGTCCCATTGACATCCATAATTCTAAACAATGGCCATGCTAACTTCTGCCTTAAGGGCACAAGTTATGAAGCTGGAATTAAAAGATAACTTTTGTATTGTAAAGATAAAATTTTAAATTTTTAATATATTGAATGCACAATTTTCAAGAAAATGTTTCTATGTTTAGTTTCTAAACTTATGCCCAGGACACAAGTTAGCATTTTTTTTAGTGAAAGTTAGCATTTTCTTTTATTAAATTATAAAGAGTAAATTACACTCCCCTCCCCTCAAAGATGCT
>Ga0315914_1000701_pt1 | contig 45117 bp, 22 predicted proteins | sample MpolenodulesMG_FD_203920 | JGI IMG/M metagenome (GOLD analysis project Ga0315914, IMG submission 203920) | Medicago polymorpha root nodule microbial communities from Los Angeles, California, United States - elongated nodules | ecosystem: Host-associated > Plants > Roots > Nodule | place: USA... | reverse complement strand
CTTTTTCGCTTTATGCAACAACACAAAACTATCCCTTACAACTTTTTCGCTTTATGCAACGACACAAAACTGTGGTTAGTAACACAGAATTTGTTGCTTATACCTATACATTAAAGCCACAATGTTTAATGATGCAACGACAGAAAAATGTGCCTAACAACACAAATACATTGCCTAAACGTTTGGGCCACGTTTATTAGGCATGGAGTATGTGGCATTGCCTAAAGGTTTAAATCACTCTTATCATGCATGGAGTATGTGGCATTGCCTAAACCGCAGTTTTGGTGTTAACTTAAGTCCACATTTTTGTTTAGAAGACGGTTCTAAATGTTGCCTAATCATTAGACCTTAAATTTATTAAAGTTTAGACTACGTTTTTATTTAAGTCACACTTGAAGTAGTTTTGCCCTTTCTTAGGTCACAATTTTACAACCAATACCATGGGTTCCCTATAATTTCAGTGCTGGCCACAATTGTAAAATGTATTATAGACATTTTTTTACATTTTAATGATCATCAAACTTATTTAAAACTAGTCACGAAAAAATAAGCAAGTGTTTTTATTTTGTCAATTGATTTTAACAAGAATATAACTACTATGCATTGATAGTATAATATACTAGGTTTATTGGGTTTGTACTTTAAAAATTACTTGAGTATGATGAATATACCTCAGTAATAATAAAAAAATAATAAAACACATCTTGTCACCATTTCATCACGTCACAATTTAATACTTTGCTCAAACAAAAGCAATTTTGAGCAAACTTTAAAAAAATTTGAATATTCAAATTAGATACATGTATTTTTTTTGTTCATTACTTCCATTAAATAATTCAACTATAAATATTCCTTAAAAAATAAACTCAACTATAAATATTAGATGCATCAATGAATTTCACTACATAAAAAAGTTCCCAAACTAATAATATTTAATTCATTTATGTTAATTTCCTCCCGTAGGCTCCAAATCCTTAACTCTTCGTTACGTTTAAATATATACTTCATTTTGTTTGTGATACATATTTAAACCAATCTGATCATCATCATCTTGTATCAAATTTTCAAAGTCCTTCCTATCAATTGCATGGCTCGAGCCTAAGAGATAAAATGATATTATGTAGGGGATAATATGTTCACTAAATCTCTCAATGACTCTCGAGTGGATTACATTTGTAACAAACTCGGTTCATATGACATATATGAATTGACTTGAGGGGGAGTGTTAAGAATCAAGCTAGGATCAATTCTCCAATTAATATGGATTAGTCATTATTACTATCAATATTGTAATTAGTAGTACTCATTATGCATTCTTTATTGTCGGTTATAATATGCTCATATGAATATAAATATATTATCAATGTGGCCACATTAGACACACAACCATTATACAACTTCTAAACATGAAAATTAATATACCATTATCAACCCAATAAATTTAAGGGTGAAAATGTTTGATAAACTCTATGTCACAATAATCTGTGACACCAATATCTAGAATCTATATGCTAAATTGGATAGGGAAAATACCTCAAGTCGGTTTTCATTTTTAGTAGAAGACTCACCAATAAAAGAAATTGTGCCCGATTATCATTGTGCTTCTGACTCACATTGAACTTTGGAAAAACATTAACAAATTGCTAAACTTTCTTAAGTTGAATTGAGATATTCATTGCTTATTTTGCAAAGCCAATGCAAAACATTATCTACTTGGTTTGACTTAAAAAATGCACCTACCAGAATATTGTCAACAACAACTATGTTAAATCATTTCTAACTGAAAATGGAATATCTCCATTAACAAACTTCACTTTGTTCTTTGAAAGCATAACCTTCTTCATTGTATTTTGTTCCATTCAATAGAGGAGCAACAAAGACCATGTTTGACAAGTTTAGAAGATCAACAACTTCTTTCTGACTTTGACCTATGATTGAAGAACTCATAAACAGGGAAAAAGAAAATAGGAACCTCAGGATTGAGAACTGCTTTTTAGAGTTGGAGAAGTATAGATGTATTTACTAGCCTTATTATCATGAAAAAAATCTATAGAATGAGAAAGTAAAAAAATTGAATTTATTGATTGAGAATATCTATTCAAATAATGTATTTATACAAAAGAATTGTAATTATATACTACACTACTAGAGAAACATAAAGAAACAAGTATTATAAAATGTTGGAAAGTCATTCAAAGAAAGGGAGTAGTTTGATTGGTAATTCAAAAGCCGTTCAAAGAAGAGGTTTTACGAGATCATTTATTGAAGCCAGTTTAAGTCAACTTATACATGAGGAACCTCTATCTTCATATTGGGAAGCATAAGTTGGAAAGCTTCCGACGAAAATACCGTTTCTTCATCACATGTTATTGCGTTCAAATTTTGGAGATTGACGATTGAGAAGGGCAATTCACAACTTGCCATGTACAAATTCCTTAGATTACACAAATTATTGAATTCCACATGTACACTTGAAAGGCTTATGCAGTTTGAGATGTCAAGATGTATTAGATTTAATAGCTTTTCAATGGAAGTTGGTATATCTTGCAAATTAGTACATGAATTGAGGCTTAGATGTTCCAAATTCTCCAATTTTCCAATGAAAGCTTGTGGCAATCAGTAACATTGAGCTTCTTTAGTGAGATGATATAACAGATACCAGTTGGCAATAATACCAAATCTTTGTAGTAATCAATGTTCAATTCTTCTAGATTCGAAAATGCATCTGATATTAGGATGCTATCCATTTCAATAGTCATTCTTGTATTACAAGTGTAGAGAGATTTTTTTTTCTTCAATATGCAGAAAGAACGGAAATCCCCTCTGGTTTGATTTTTTCCAGGTTTTGTAAAGAACCGAGAAGTTCAAAGTTGTTCTGTTCATAAGGATGGAAATTGTAGTTTGTGATTATCATAACTTTTAGTTTACTCATTTTTGCAATCTACTCGAGTAATGACTACTTTTTGGTTTGAAGATTTAAAATCGGAACCTCGGCCTAAGCTATTTGCATTTGAGACCAATTGAACGCATATGTTTCATCTACAAATGTGAAACTTACGTGATCAATTACGGAAAAGGAATGAATAACATATTACAACAAATTTTTCGATATCATTTTTTAGTTGATGTAATTTAGAAAAATGTACAATAAGTAATACTTGGTAATTAATGATAAAAAAAAATATTTCACAGGATTTATGTAGTCTCATTCATGTGAGATATTTAACAATTTAAGTAGCCTAAAAGAAGATAGAGTAATAATAATAATAATAATAATAATAATAATAATAGTCGTCGTCATCTTAGTACATTGTTATTTTGACATTAGCAAAATTCATGATGTCTAATTCATTGATGATTTTCATTGAGAAATTGTAGGTTTCTTGCATCAAAGAGGGAGGTAAGAGTATAATAAAGATTTATAAAGAAGACACAATATAGTTGAAATTATAAACAGAATGTACAAAGAACATGAAAATAACGCACACTGTGACGTCAAAATGCCAAGTACTGATGTGATATATATATATACACACATACTTCAAGTATTATGACATGCAATTTGAAATAGTGTCAAAGTATAATTAATATTTGTAGACACTAAATTTATTTAAATTTTTGCAACGGCTACCTATTTTAATGGTGTATTTTTTTTTATACAAAAAATAGCGCAACAATAAAACAAAAAAAACAGATGATAAAATAAATTATATTTGTCTATGGCATAGTATATATTTATTTATATGATGAAAAATAGTCAAGTATATATGTAACACCCTAAACCCCGCATATTATTTTCTAATAAAAATACCATATAATTAAACATAATAGGGTGTCACACATCTTCTCCAATAAAAAAAAAAACTTCATTTAAATTAAAATCGTCGCAGTGGAATAATATTCAAAACATTTGAAGTAATTGTCACATCATAGTATCATCATCAAAACTAAATTAAAAAAATATATCCTAAACACAAAGTTTGAAATAGAATAACTCTCAATCCCTAGTGTTACTGATCAGAGCATGGACTCGATAAAAACTGTCAAAAGCGACAAACATAATGAGAAGGCTCCAACGCCATCCTTAGAGACTCACTGCTACTAAGTTTCTTCTTCCTGCGAATATGTACCAAGCGAGGGTAAGATCCAAATAGAGGGTGAGAATATATCCAACACAAGAGATGCATAAGCACATGTATAGATTCAGATGAAATAACACATCAATTGCATTTAAGCATGTATACATCATCCTTTCAAAAAAAAAAATATGTATACATCACAATCAGATAATATTCACATTTAAACATATACATTTATTTAGTAAAATTAATAGGCATCAATTAACATCTTATAATGACATGTAAGCATCAACAACATTTAAGAATATTGAATAGACATTTAGCAAAATACAAACCATTCATACATAACCAAATAGAAGGACATCATTGAATAACACATCTTTAAATAACACATCTTTTAATCACACATCTTCAAATAGACTTGTGATTATGTATGCAATGTCCCTAACTCGACTCTATATGCATGTTGTACCAATTTTGAATATCAGAGGTATGTTACTGATTTATCCTCCATCTTTAAATCAGACATACTATGAATGCATCAACTAACGACTCAACAATGCACATCTTTATATGACTCGAAAATTACACATCTTTAGAATACACATCTTTGTATAACACATCTTTAAATCACACATTTTCAAATAACACATATTTATATAACACATCTTTAGATCACACATCTTCAAATAATACATCTTTAAATCACACATCTTCAAATAGCACAACTTTATATAACAAATTTATTACATCATTAAATAACACATCAATATACATCATCAAATATTTGAATAAACTAAATGATTCAAATCATTCTAAATTAAAATCAAATCAAATATCTTGAATTGGAATCTAAATCCAATTGTGAACGAGAATTATATCCAAATTTGTTTGGGATGTTACTTTTACTTGTTTTATTAAAAGACCACCTATTGGATATGATAAAGCATTTCAAATCATATAAATAAGGGCAAGATACTATTTTAGACACCAAAAATTTGTTACGTAAAAGTTCTGCACATAATCAATATTAGTGAAAAATAAAACTAACAAAAAGAAGGTCATATAATTGATTTACATAAAATAAGGGTTGGTACATGAAATCGAAGCAAATCAATTATCAACCGCAACTCATAGGAAACATGTGGACACAATCTGATTCCAATATAATATCTTTCACATAAAATTATGAGATAGGTTACCTTTTCAATTTTAAAAATAACAGCAAACTAAATCTCCAAAATCAAGAAGTAAGATGTCGTGAACAATTAACAAGTGAAAACTAACTAGCCAATTCAATTATCATATAATGAAAACATGGCCAATAAATAAGTAATAGTGCATTCGGTTTTACCCATTAAAAAGTAAGTATTGAATTTCACCGAGACTCATACAAATGATTTGCTTGGGATATTTATGTGCCAAAAAATAGATATCATACTTTTAGTTATGAATCATATTCCAAATTAGTAAAACATGTAGTCGTAACAGATAAACAAGCACATAATCAAACAAATGCTTAACCCAATGATTCAACTACAAATTTAACTCATGAAAATAATGAATTTAGAGATAAATGATGAGTGTATGTCAACACTATTGTTTTTAGTCATTTTTGTTTCATTATGTATCATGGAGAGATTCACATGTACGTTTAACATGGTAAAATGAGCACTAAGTTGTCACAGATGTGAAGAGAGCATATAGCAGATTAATGGGTAAATTTTGCACATTTTGGAGAAGATTTCAGAAGCTTCAGCCACTGGAAAAATCGTGCCACAAATGGACGTTCATTGTGGCACCTTTGGAGGAGTGTGGGACTTGCTAATTTGAATATGGAAAAATTGTGGCACGATGGAAGTTGACGTGCCACGGTTGAAGGTTAAGTCTGCTGCCACATAGGATTAGTGAAGGAATCGTGCCACGATTACCCCGTAAAGTGGCACGATTGGACCTGTTGTGAAACCTAGCTATAAAATCCAAATGTGACCAGAGAGCAGGGGCTCAATTTTTAGATGATTTTAGACATAGAAGGCACCAGGAAACCAGAGAACACACAGTGGATCTCACACCACTCATAGTTGTTTCTGATTTATGTATGTTTCATTATTCCTATGTATTTAATTGACTTAGTTATGAGTAGCTAAGCTTCTAAGTTGATTAAGGCAGGATGAATCTATTGTAATCTCTGAACCATGAAGTTTGTTGAAACTCGATTTGATGTCAATGAAAACCTGGTCTTTATTCATAATTATTTGTGTTTAATGTTTTTCATATAATTGTGTGTATGACTATTAGTCCTAGCTTCCCAATGATATGAATTGATCTAGACTTTAATTAACTACTAGCCCTAACTATTAAATCTGATCTAATAATTTTGTTAACTTTACATATGAAACTGGAGATAGGAAGTTGCTAGTTATGACTTTAGGGTTAACGAACTAGAATACTGCCTCCGCAGTTAGGAATCGACTTAAGAGATTATGACTTAGGAAAGGGTTTTGATTCAAGAGATTGATCAAAACTATTAAGTTAATCTGTCGCGAAGCTAGGTTAACATTGAGAGCAAAGAGGAAAAAATTATTCATAGTGATCAATAGAGGGTTCGAAGGCTTGATCATTTGTTTTAACATAAACTTGAAACCAATTTAATTGCATTACATTTGACATTTTATGCAACAAATCCAATTGCCTAAGGCAACCTTAAGTTTAATACATCCTTTATGATAATGAAATTGTTGATTAGAAGTTAACAACTGTCCTCGTGGATACAAATTTAAGTATTACTTCGATAGTTTTGGTACACTTGCCAAAGTCCTATCAATAAAAATATACCCAAAATCACAACAGCAAATTAGAGCATAAACTTAACATGAATCCATCAAAACATCATGAAAAACAATGGAAAGCAAAACCATTCACTACCCATATGTTCATACAGCCTTTACAGTGAATAGAGACTCCCCTCCTACCTCTACTTTTTCTAAATTGATGAATTCCTACGGTTGAATCTCTCCATAAGCTATTCTCTCTTTGCCTCTCTTCTCCACAACCCTAGTTTTTTTTTGGCTCCTTGTTTCTCTTGTTGGGTTTGTAAACATGTGTTGGATACATTTTGTTAAAACAATAATTCTAGCAAGATGTGAGACAAGATGTCTTAACATGTTGGTATGACATCATAACGTGCCTTGTTTCGCTTACTTGGATATTTATTTTAAACGTGAAGATTTTCTGAATTTTCTCTGAAGATTTAATTCACGTAAAGTGTTAACCAAAAAGTGTGTTTCTAGAAGTAGAGATAGGCGGTTTATACTTAGCTTAATCCTTATGATTGTTGTTGCAACATTTAAGGAAACATCTGATTTGCTTCAAAATATCTTATGCTAAAATCTCGTGATTCAGCTGATGATTAGCCAGATTTGTGCATCAAGTTCATTTCTCATCAGGCTATATAAAGGAAGACTCGAGACCTAATTGCTCATTGAAGCTGTCATTTGCAAAAGAGTCATTTAGGGTTTTAGTCTGTTCTTTGTTATTTTTTAGCCACTCTTGTATCATGTTGATGCATTGAGTTGTACTTTGTAGTTGAGTTGTAATTCTTAGAAATCACTCAAAGCTTGTAAGCACAAGTTGATTCTTAGGATTAGGAGAGTGTCTCCATCTTGTTATTATAAAAAGGACGATCATTGGATCTGTGGTTAAGAAGAAGTTGGTGGAGGTTCTCAAATATAGGACTAGAGAGAGTCTTAGTTAGAAATTGCACATTTTGATGTAAGATTTTTACATATCATATTACTATTTACATGTGAGTATATTAGTATCGTCTCCTTAGGGACTAGCGTATACCATAAACATTTCAACGACATTTATCATCTTAAGTGTTCGGTTTTAAAAGTTTGTTTGTGTAAACCTATATTAACTATTTGAAATAAAAATAAATAGAGGCGAGAGAAGGTCATTTCGCTTGGGGTTAGAGTTAATCAACCAAGCGTAACAACTACAATCTCATGATCAAATAACAGATTCTAGTTTTTTAAACGATATTATCACAATCACTCAACAACATCATTCATTTCTAAATAATGTCATGATTTCAATCATTATTTATGTCTAAATAATTTCATGAGTTCAATCATATCGTTTAATCGACCATGTCTCAATCTATTAAACGATCCAATAGCATTAAGTTTTTGATTACAAAGTGATTATCCAAACTTAAACCATATGTCTAGAATGAAAACTTTGATAGATTATTATTTTAACCCTAAATTTAAAAGTATTTTTCAATGACATTTCAAATCTTAAATAAAACATTAAACACAAGAATAATAACAATATTGAATAAATAAGCTAGAACCTTATATTAAATGATCAAAGATTACATAATAGCTTGTTTGAATACCTCAAAACCCACAAGGGTATATGTAGCTACATATGTCTATGAAAGCTTTGCAAAAGATGGAAGAAAGATGAAGATGTCATAGCAATATTCATGATATCTTTAAAATATTGAGAAGAATCTACTCCTAACACCCTTGCATTGTGTTTCTCTAACTAGAAATGCCCTATTTCTCTCTTTAAAAACTAGAAAATGAATAAAACAATAAAAGATCCCAAGGAAAGAGAAGAGAAAGCTATTTATATGGGCTAAATTCGATAAAACTCGCTTTAAGCGAGCTAAAGTCGCTTAAGCGAGTTGCCAACAGCTCTTACTTTGGCCATTGGAAGGCTTCCATGTGGACCTTATCCACTGAAATTGTTGAATCTCGCTTTGAGTGAGTTGGAAGTGAGTTTTTCTTTTGCTCTATGTAACTCTTTTGCTTAAGCGAATTGATCTTGCTTAAGCGAGTTACCTTCTTTCATCATAAGCGAGTTGGAAGCGTGCTAAAAGCAAGATGAACTTCTGCTCTCTAGAACTTTCTCGCTTAAGCGAGCTGAAGTCTCTTTAAGCGAGTTTACCTTTCTTCAAAAGCAAACTGGAAGCGAGTTGAGAGCGAGATGAGGTGCTGCTCTCTGAAACTTTCTCGCTTAAGCAAGCTGAAATAGCTTCAAACGAGTTTACCTTGGATCAGAAGGTAGTTTCTTGGTCCTTGCTTGTCATTTCCTGCACAAATTGAGTTGAGTAAGGCATGCAAATCATAAATGGTAAAATTACAACAATTGGTAGCTTTTCCTTAGATAACTTCCAAAACAAGTCACTAAAATGCCTAAATTAACACATGAAATATATTACTTTTGAGCACTTGTCACACGGGTAGTGATTAAGTGAGAAGCTAGTAGACCGAGGATTTTTATGTATGCTTTGAATTGATACTACTTAGTGAATTTCCTTCCTTGCTTAGTAGCTAGCCCTCAGACGTAGGTGGCCTAACTGGAAAAATTAATTGTCCTTTTCTATTGTTCAATTAATTGCATTGTCACGAAGTCATGATATTGTTCTTGACATCATACTTGTCGTGACATCGTGTTTAACATCTTTACTACATGCCAGATTTTCATCTCTCTTGCTCGGCAACCCTTTCTCTCTAATTCTCTTCTCTATTTATAAGCTTTAATTGAGTTTTTTACTAATCTTTTCAGATTACTATCTACACCTCTAAATTTTGTTACTATTCTATTGTAACTATTCAACTTCACTATTTACACCTCCTTCTATTTATTTAATTAAAACATTACTCAACTTACGTACTTAAACCTCCATTTACTAACACGCCTCTATTCCCTCATATTTGCTAAAAATATCCCTTACCCCTTAATCTCTCATAATCTTCTATTTTTCAACAATTAACTAATCCATCTATTCACTCAATACACACAATACTACAACATATATTGAAAACATTAAACAAACAATTCCTAATAATATTAATATTACTACGATTATATAACAATAATACCAATAAATTAATATTTAAAAATCGGGGTGTTACAATATACACACGTTAGCTCAGTAGAAAAAGTGGACAAATGGACATGGGAGTGCCTGTCTAAATGCTAGTTATTATTATTTGGACTAATGGCTATTTTACAACACTAATGAGTGAGATTTGAACAATCGCTCTTAAGATTATAAATCCAAACTTAAGCTGATACTTTATTGAAAAAATTATTAAACATAATTATATTTCATTTAATTTATTTATTTATTTCCATGAGTAAAGAAAGAGAATGAAGCTTTTGACTCAAATCATTTTTTGAACAAGACTTTTGACTTAATTATTATTTCACCTAATAAAAATATAAAGAAAGAGAATGAAGCTTTTGACTTAATTAATTTTTGGAATTTTTTTTTTGACTTGATCATTATTTTATCTAATAAAAAATATATTCTCAACTAGATAACTTGTGTGCAACATATATATAACTACCTAACCGGCTAAGACTAACTCACACCATTACGATTTGTGAAGCTTGAAAAGATAACGGTTACAACACAAAATTTTGAGACTTCAATCCATTGTTCTTATCCTCATTGTTTTCTTGGCATCTACCACCACAAAGCAAGCTAAACCAATCAATGTCAATGATCCAAATGTGATTGATGTTGCCAAATTTGCTGTTGACGCGTACAATAGAAAAGGAATACGTATACCTGAGAGTAAGTTGAGGCTTGAGAAGGTCAACAAGGGTGAATCACAATACGTGATTGATGGGGCTAACTACAACCTCACCCTTTCTGCCATCGATGTCTTTATTCATAAGTCTAACGATTATGAAGCTATTGTTTTAGAATTGTCAGTGCATCACTTGAGAAATCTCACTTCCTTTAAACCTATTAATGCTTAAATTATTAAATATTGGTTAGTGTATGATCTCATAGAATCACTCACCTTTATGCCTTATATTATTACACCAATAAAATTGTACATTTGATATACCATATTGGATATTGGATGTGAATCAAAATATATGATATGATTGTTAAACTATGTCAAACTTACTTGTGATCATGATTTGCTAGAAAGCTAGCTCATGACTTTTTGTATTTTGCATGGTTGTGGATTTGAGAGGAGAAATTGTTAATATTTTTAAAATGGGAGAAAATACATTTGATTAAACAAGAAAAAATAATTCATACTCAACTATTTGTGTTTATCAAAGATTGGTCAAGAAAATTATGAGTACACAATACGATAATCAAAAACCACTATTCTATGCATTGTAATTTTTATGATTTTTTTTTAAATGAAAACTTATTATTATCTAAAGCAATATGATCTAACAATTTATCAATTTAGCTCTTGAGAAGGAAAAAAAATTAAGTACGTGTCAAATTGCTAATTAAATGACTACATGTCTGTAATTTTGTAATTGATCATATTGTCTTTCAAATTCAGTGACGCGACATATACTCAATATATAACACCATGTATAACTTTCTGGAATATTACACAGTATATTATCATTTGATACTAAACAATTAATAAACATGAGTTTAATTACAAGGAAAATAATTTTTTTGTCTTACATTAGGAAAAGTTACACTACATAAAGTTTTACATGATTTATGATTCCTACACTAAATATCTATTGGAAACTATTCTTCAAGTGTCCAAGTCGAAACTGCCACAAAGGTCTTTACATGTCTATTTGAAAGGAAGAAAAAAAAAAGAGTTAGATGAGATCTTATCTCAATGAGTTTCTACTAAATCCATAAAAATCTCAATAATTAGTTTCCTATCACATCTCAATTAGTAAGTTCAACATGATTCTACTACTCATTCAGTTCAAAAATAATAATTGACAAGTCAAAATATTAGACACAAATACTGAAATAAAAGTGTAACAATCAATTTAGTTCTTGGTCCTTTTATTACTTATGAATACTACCATACATGAAGGTATCTAGTAGTATCCTACTGTTGGTAAAACGTTACATATAATAAACCAATACTCTACTGACATCTACATCTCACAATTTATTATTATTATTATTATTTAACTGACAATTGTAATGCACCTTATGTTACTTATCATTACAACTGTTAATTAACATCCACATATATACCTTAATGTTTAACTGACAGTTGTGAAGCACCTTATGTTACTTGTTATCACAACGATAAAAAACATCTACATATATAGTTTCCAAATAAGACATATTAAACTTAACGCACTTATAAATTTGACGTTAACTACTATTTATTTTATTGATTCTTGTATCTGACATAAAAGTTCAGACAATAATATACAAGACCATCATGTTTAGTATAAGTGAGAATTTCATCACATATATCAATGCACCTATACATTTTTCAATTTACATTATCTTTTTTGATATAATACCAATATCCACTTAATCTAAACCATATCTCTCTGATAGACTTAATTTATTATCTTATATACTAATTTTAACATTTCAGCTACAGTTGACCACTACTTGACCTTTTTAAACACTAATTCACCACTCATACCATTTTATCTCTAAACTTTCTACAAGTATAAAAATAAAGCTATAATTTTTTGACCTTACGTGTTACTCGCGAGCCTTATTTTTTCCCCAAAATACCCTTTGCTTGAATTATATAATCTAAACAATGTTTCGAATGCTATAATTTGAACTGTTCTTAAATGGCTCATGTCTATCTAAAGCCTGTAAGTATAAATTTCAAATTATATTTGTTGAAACCACATAAAAAAAATAGGCAAATAGAATCTAAAGTGTTTCAAACCACCCATAAGATCATGTTTAAAGGCAGATTGCAGTGTATAAAAAGACATAGTTTTTATTATATAAACTGAATGTTTAGCATAATGTTCGGATTATATTTTCCGAATTGTGTTAGCACGCAGAAGCAGAATCTGTATTCACTGCTTAAAACCTTTGTTTTGACAAATTGATGAATCAAGATTGATTTAAACATGCATCAAAACAAATTGAAATTCCGGCACATTAGCTTTCAGATGTTCTATGTGATGTTCTAACACCAGACACAAATTACGAATGTTGGGTGTAATGTTTAGAACATCGTGCTAACAAATATAAGCAAAACGATGCAAAAGAAAAAAGACAAGAAAGTAAATGGCACAAGTTAATTGTTAACCCAGTTCGGTGACAAACACACCTACTTTGGGGGCTACCAAGCCAGGAAGGAAATCCACTATTGTAGCCCTTATTCTAAGTTCTAAGTAAACTCCAAGTTCACAACTTAAGACCTATGACCTACCCTTTTTGCAGGAAAGTTCCGGAGCAATCTGATCAAGTAATCTGAAAACTGGGTTTTTAACTGGGACTCAACAGGAACAACTACTAATGACCTCGAACACAAGGATGGGGTTATAATGGTTAATATAATTCTTAAATCGGTTATCTTTGTTACAAACAATTCAAATGCTTTAATTGAATTTCATTCATTTCTAATTATTTTTGCATGGGTGGAGTAAAACAACTCTTCATTATTAAACTTTTTTTGCTCTTTTGATGAAATTTATTTAAAAAAAAAGGGACGAATTTTAAATTTAAAATTCCAAGACCAATTTGCAAATTTTTAAAGATATAAAATATGAGGAGCTTTTGAATTTTTTTAAAATTTAATGGGTTTAATTTACAATTTTTTTTAAATTTATAGGGACCAATTTACACAATTTAAAAAATTATAGGGAGAACTTTAATATTCTCATTACATAAAAGTAGAAAAGGTTAAAATTACTAAGAAATTGTGTAAATTGGTATGATGAGATTGAAGAAGTATACTCACACCGGAAACTAAGAAAATAAAAAATGACTAAAAAGGTTTGTCAAAAAAAAAAAAAAAAGACTAAAAAGGGTAAAATAACTTTGCATAAATAATTGTTGTGATCACTATATTTTACTAATCGTAATTATAAAGCAATATGTGGGTAGTGACACGGAAACTAAATGAATAGAAGAAGAAGAAGAAAATTAAACAAATTCATCTAGACTATTTGACATGGTCGTTTTTCAGCTAATTTTTGTTGTTGATAAAGGTCGTTTTTGGGCATTTACATAACGTCTAATTGATTCATGCAATATTATTTCATTCGAAAATCATACGGAAATATTGAACTCCTATGTTTGAATAAGACTGAGATATATCCCCGATAATGTCCTTTATTCTCTTTCAAATATTTTTCCTAGCAATTCTGCATTATATTCATCTTGAAGTTTGTAGATTTGACCTAACATAACATTGAACAAGTTAAGTACATATGGATAAAATTTAGAGTAAAGTTAACATTGAACAAGTTTGTGGTACTTTTCCGGCCAAGATGTTGGGAAGTTATTCTCATACATGATGCACAAATTGACAATTATGTTTGACGCTGTAAAATGACTTATGACTTTGAACAAACGATGAAGAATGACTAATAGATTTGAAGAGTCGTCAATGTTGTACATGTAATGCACGTTAAGACCAGAAAAGCTAAGACAAGGCACGGCTATGAATAGGGTGTAACGTTAATTTGTATGTGTCATCCCTATATAGTTGTGTTACACTATGTTACGTTGCATCCAATCATGTATTACCACATCATTAAAAATATGATAAGACATGTGTTTTCAAATTGCACCCAACAATGCATCCAATTTTCCATGAACGAATCAGTCAGAGAGAGAGATAGATAACCATTATGTAAGAGACAAGGTAATTCCATGTGAAATCACTACATATTTTGTCAAGTTCTAAGAACAATTGGTTGATATGTTAGAAATATAGTTTGAAGACCAAAAAGATAAAAGTTTAAGGATAGTTAAATAAATTTGAATTTAGTCGGGAATAAAAATGAAATTTAAGGATAGTCTAAGGATATGTTGAAAAACACAAAATTTGATACGTTTAGGGAAAAAAAAAATTATATAACCTTTATAGGTCGAATGCACAGAGTTCAATATTTAAGGAAAAAAGGTGACACCAATATCTAGAATCCATAGGCAAATTTGGAAGGGGAAATACTTGAAGTGGTTGTTCGTTTATTAGTAGAAGACTCGCCAACAAAAGAAACTGTGTCTGTTTATATATCATTGTGCTTTTGACTCACATTGAACTTCGGAAAAAAATTAAGAAGATGCTAAACTTGCTTAAGATTGAAATGAGATATGTGTCGCTTATTTTCCAAATGCAGGCCATTATCTACTTGTTGTGACTCAGAAAATGCATCTACCAGAATATTGTTAATAACACCTATGTTTAATCATTGGTAGCTGAAAATGAAATATCTCCATTAACAAACTTCACTTTGTTCTTTGAAAGCAACGCCTTCTTCGTTGTATTTTGATCCATTCAATGGAAAGCAACAAAAAAAAATGCTTGACAAATTTTGAGGATCAACTGCTTCTTGCCGACTTTGATTTATGATTGAAGAACTCAGGAACAGGGAACAAAAAAAATAGGAACCTAAGGACTAAGAAAAGCTTTTTAGAGTTGGAGAAGCATAGAAGGATTTACTAGCACCTTAATATCATGTAAATAAATCTATAGACTGAGCAGATAAAAATATAAAAAATTGAATTTATTGATTGAGAATAGCTAATACAAATCATGTATTTATACAAAAGAATTTACAAAAGATTACAAAAGAATTTTAATTGTACACTATACTACTATATTCCTTAGATTGGAATGCTATTCAAAGAAGAGATCTTAGCAGATCATTTATTGAAGCCAATTTAAGTTAACATCTACACGAGGAACCTCTACCTTCATATTTGGAAGCGTATGCTGGAAATCTTCCCATGAAGCAGCCGTCTCTTCATCGCAGGTTATCGACTTCAAGTTCTGAAGATTGACAACTGAGAATGGCAATTCAATACTTGCACAACTTGCCATGTACAGATTCCTTAGATTGCACAAATTACCAAATTCCTCGGGTAAACATGAAAGGCTGATGCAATTTGAAATGTCAAGATGTCTTAGATTTAACAGCTTTCCAATGGAAGTTGGTATAGCTTCCAAGTCAGTACATGAACTGAGGCTTAGAAGTTCCAAATTCTCTAGTTTTCCAATATCTTGGGGAAGTGAAGAAAGCTTGTGGCAATTAGTAACCCTGAGCTTCTTTAGTGAGAAGATATCACAGATACCAATTGGCAATACCACCAAATCTTTGCAGTAATCCATGTTCAATTCTTCTAGATTTGGAAATGCGTCTGAAATAAAAGTACTACTCTTTTCAAAAGCCAATCTTGTATTACACATGTAGAGAGATAGTTTTCTCAGATTCTTCAATGTGCCGAAGGAAGGAACGTAAATTCGCTCTAATCTGATTCTTTCCAGGTTCGGTAAAGAACCAAGAAGCTCAAAGTTGTTCAGTTCAGAAGGATGGAAGCTGTAGTTTGTGATTATCAGAACTTTTAGTTTACTCATTTTTGCAATCCACTCGGGTAATGAGTACTGCTTGGTATGAAGATTTAAAATCAGAACCTCGGCCTGAGCTGGTTGCATTTGAGACCAATCCAACGCACATGTTTCATCTGCAAATGTGAAACTCAAGCGATCAATTGCGGAAAAGAAATGAATAACATTACAACAAATTTTTCAATAGCATTTTTTAGTTGCTCAAATTTAGAGAAAGGTAGTATAAGTATTACTAACCAATTGATACTGACAATATACAGGCAGCGAGCTGTTGAGGATTTTGTTTAACACACAATCTCATAAATTTTGACAATATACGGGTCATCAAGCCATGCTGCTTCTCCACGAGCCCTCTTTTATTTGTATTCATGTCAATAATCAATCTTTTTCTTTGCTCAAATGGTTCCTTGATGTTTTGGTAAATTCCAAGTTCTCTTAGAATATCATGAAGGATGATGAAGTGATTATTGTAGTTGTTATTGTCCGTGTCACTTGCATTTTTCCTGGTAAATGAGCAGAGGTTAATTAGTTACTTTAAGATAAAAAATTATTTCACAGGATTTATGTAGAGTATCATTCATGTGAGATATTTAACAATAACAGTCCTAGTACCTTGGTATTATGACATTAGCCAAATTCATGATGCCTAATTTGTTGATGATTTCCATTGCTTGTATTCCGTTGTCATCTAGTCTATACAGCTCTGCCCACATATCAACGAGAGCAGCGACAGGAATTCTATGGTCTTCGGGAAATAAGGCTAGGTCCATGAAGCACTCCATGATTGTGGGATTGTCTTCCAAAACATCAAAGATCTTTTGGAGGTGAGTAAGTAATTCGGTATTAGAATCAAGAATAGAATGACCTTGTGACAGTTCCTTCACTATCTTACGCCACAAGTCATCAGGCCGACTTCTGAGTGATGTCGCAATCACTTTAATGGTAAGCGGTAAGCCTTTGCAACTTTTTACAACCTGCAAATATGGTCAGTAATCAAAGGATTATAACTTAGGAACCTTGTAATGCGAGTTCAATGAAAGGTTTGTAAAACAAGAAAGTAATAGGTTTGTAATAGATAATGCTAATATGTAAGAAAGTAAGAACAAGTACCTTTTCGACAAGATTTTTGACGATAATATTTGAACTATATTTTTCCATCTGAGCATAGTGATGGAAAAGCGTTACTGTGTCTTCATGAGCAAGAGGTTTTAAGATACATGTGGTGCTAAACCTTGGAAATGCAACCCTTGAAGTCACCAGAATTTTGAAATCTGATATCTGGAATTGAAGTTTCTCAACAAGGGATTCTGAGCTTGGCCAAACATCATCCAGAACCAACAATAGTGGACTTCCCTCAACTTTCTTCAACAAAAGTCCCAATCTATTAATTGCATCTTCATCACTTTGAAACCCAGGGACTGAATATCCACAATGTTCATGTATTCTCTCTACAATAGTCTTCAACATGGGTGTTTTTGAGAAGGTGACAAATATAATGTTTTCCATGAATTTACCTAGTAAACCCAAAGACAGTTTGTCAAACAAAAAAAAAATTATGTCTTGTACATTTAACATGCACAACTAAATGAACAGTTGACAGAAAAGAAAATTAATCAATTCAATTCAAAGGAAAGTACTTCTTTAATACCCTAAATCAGAATTTGCAGTGAATATAAGATGCCTATGATGTAATTTGGAAAAGTATGGTGGCCGCGTTAATTTTTTTTTCAAGTTTCCGTGATTCTGTCTAACACACCGCTAATCCAAACATGCATGAGATGAGGCAAAGAGGTTTTATGACTTACCCTTAACTTGTTCATCCCAACAAAGCTTTGTAGCCAGAGTGGTTTTCCCCAATCCTCCTAAGCCAGTCAAAACAAGGGTGGAACTACCATCCCTTAAAAGCTCCATTTTCAACTTGCTAAATGGTATATCCAACCCAACAGTGAATTTTGGATTTTCAGGAACATCAAAAGGACACTTGAAAGGTGGTTTAGCTTCATTGAATTTGTGTTCAAAAGTTTCATGGTTGAGAAGCTCAAGAATTTCTCTGGCCTTATAAAGCGTCTCTTCGACATCATTTGCAATAAGAGATTGCTTTTCATCAACAACATAGGAATCATTTTCAGAAGAACATTTGCATGCACTTTCTTCTGCATAATATTCTTCTAATAGAGTCTTTATTTCTTCTCTGGGATGATCCAAATGTTCATTGTATTGCTTTATGTCTTGAACCACAAGAGTTAAATCCTTCAAGATTGACCTCAACAATTGCCTTGCACTTTGGTTCTTTCGTGTTGTTTCAACAATTTGAGATATTTTGTTCAAGACATCATGAAATCTTGTTGTAAGGGTAATAATATGTGTGGTGGCGCTACTCATGAATTTGATTCCTTCCTCTGTTTCAAACAAACAAGGAAAACAAGTTATCAAAGGCAGAGAAACTCATCGTTGCATAAGGCTTTGATTACGAGTTTGGACGGAAAGGGAAGAAAAGGCTTGGGAAAAAAGGAATAAGCAAGTGGAAGAAATAGAGGAAAATGGGAGGGGAGGCTTGGGGGTTAACTTCATAATATTAAACCCTCCTCATTTGGGGAATTAAAAAATTGTATTAAATGAGGGTTTTGTAGAGTTTTGGAGGTTTTATATGAATTCTTTAAATTTAATCTATGTTGTTATGTTATTTTTAAAATTAAAAATATATTAATCATATGCATTAATTTATCATTCTCTAAAAAACTAATCTATTAAAATATTTGAAAGATTTCTCAATTTTCTCTCATATTTTCCATTCCCTCAAAGTCTTCCATTCCCCTCCCCTCCCCTCCAAACTTGCAAACAAAGCCTAAGTGTATATATACAGGGGGAGCCACTTAGGGATGAGGGTGTGCAGGAACTTCCAAATTTACCCCTACTATCATGCTTTATTTCTATTTGCACACCCTAAATTTTGATTGTTGCACTGATCCAAAGGCTTTCTCATTTTAAGGCTTACGCAGAACAAGTTTTAGTAGTTGCACTACTTGCTTTTTACATATTAAAACTGACCTTTGCTAGCTATTTATGTGTTTAGAACTCCTATGTATTTTTTTCTTGTTATTTACATCATTTTGTTTGGTTGCTTTTTATTTTCAACTAAGACTTTGTTTGCGAGTTTGGAGAGAAAGAGAAGGAAAGACTTGGAAAAAAAGGAAGAGGTAAGTGGAAAAAATAGAGGACATTGAAAGAAGGGGTTTTGGAGGGCTTATTTTTCTTCAAAATATAAAATCCTTCTCATTTGGGGAATTAAAAAATTGTATTGGAGGAAGGTTTTGGAGGGTTTGGGTGGGTGTATATGAATTTTTCAAATTTAATATTTGTTTTTTATAATATTCTTAAAATTAAAAATATATTAATCATAAAAATGAATTTATCACTCTCTAAAAAAAAACTCTTTCAAAAAATTTGAAAGATTTCTCAATTTTCCCCTATATTTCTATCCCCCCAAACCATTCCTTCCACTCTCCTCCAAACTCTCAAACAAAACCTAATTGTTGCACAAATGAAGAAACCATGTCTCCATCCCAAAACCTGAGGTTCTACTAAATAAAATAAGTATTGCCACTACACCAAACTAAAACTTGCTTAGATACCTCACAAACAATTAATATAACATAGAATATGCTTAAACTTTTTGTGAGGCATGAGTTATCTTTTGAAAAATTTTGGACTGTTCTCTCAACACTAATGAAAATTAGTAGCATATAAATAACAAATATATAAAGTAATTTTAATTCACATTACTTATATATTTTAAATTTGAAAATCCTAATATTATGTTTTTATCATACAAATTATATAATTGATAATGAAGTTGAATTTTTTGCACCACCTACACCTTGGATACGCCAGTGTGTATATAACATAAATTCATATCAAATAAGTGTACGTTTATGTAAAAATTACTACGGAAGTAAGAGATAAAATAAAGCCAATATCTTTTGAATATAATTTATGGCATCATCAGGGCCAATCTAAGATTTTTTATGTTCTCGGCAAATCAATAAAGTTGTGTTATTTTAATTACTATAATATTTTTTTTACATTTTTTATTGCAAAAGATTTATTCATGATCAATGTTTTTTATAAAAATATTTTCAATAAAATTAATCAAAGTGAATTAAAATAATATATGTATATATTACTAACTATTAAATAAAAAAATAGTAATTTTGGTCCTCTTATAAAAATAGTGTCATAGGTAGTCGCCTCTTCTGCCCATGCTCAACGCAACCTGGGTATGATATGTGCTCATAAGATGAGTTTATTATAGAATTAGCTGAAAACATCTTAACATATAAACTTAATACACTTGGTAAATTTCCCCAAATAGTAGCACAAATACATATATTAGAAGAGTCAAATAGAACAATCATTTTCCATAGTACTATATATCGAACCTTTGATTTGGTGATTATGTGTTTGCCTGTCCGTGTTCTTTAGCTATGCAAGAAGTGAAATTCAGAAGTATTGTTGTAGTATACGATGATATGAAATTGAAACTAACATAACATGCATGTATTATTTATAGTAGTAAGCCAGGAAGAAACATTGCTTGACACGGTAACACGTTGCTTGATATGATGAGTGACAAATGGATGAAGGAAGATCACACGCCTCTTCCTTTTCTTTTTCAATTTTCTGAATTTTTTTATTTTTTTAATTTCATTTATTTAATTTAAAAATATTATGTGGCTTTTTAATTTTTTTTAATTTAATAATTACACACACGGCCTGCAGGGGCAGATGATAGTATATGCATGGGTAGCAAAGCTACCCCAATTTTTTTTATTTTGTTTTAATAAGTAGGTATGTTTTATGTTTTGCCACCCCAATAATATTTATTTAGCTACCCCAAATAAATTTATTTGTCAAAAATTTGATAGAAACATGAAAGTTAAAAGAATATCACATAATTGATAAATTTATTTAGTGTTACTTGGCACTTCTAATCTCTTCGGTAACTATAAAGATAGTTTTGTTAGCAGAGTTTCTTACAAATGACACTCCTAGATAAATTTAACACTTTGAAACATCGTTGAACCTTAACATTTCTAAATAGTTATTGTAATTTTTTGTTTATTTAGTGTTGTTTTAATTTACATTTATATAAGCAAAACTATATTATTAATTTTTCTTCAAATTTAATTTAATATATTAATTTTTAAAAAGTAATGTTTTTCTATATATTTGGTCCCCTCGTAAATTTATTGCTAGCTTCGCCGCTGGTGGCCTGTCACATAGGGTTGAATAAATCAAAATTGGTCAAAATGACCATTATTGCAAAGTGGCTAATTATTAAGGGGCCAAAATTTACGAGGGGGCCAAAATTATAGTTTCTGTATATAGATAGACCAAAATTTATATATATGATCATGCAAATATGTGAATTATTATTATCTTGCAACACTGGTGGGAAGTCTATGTCATTGCATTGCATGCACAGATGCACTGTGTTGGGAGTTTGAAGCCTTGTGCTACATCAATGTCTTATTATCTTCAAATAAAGATTTTAGGGTACTTTATTTTTGGTTTTCAATTATTTAGTACGTTTAGAAGTGCGAAGACGAGTTATCTTCCACGAAGAACATTCAACTAGTTTCACTATTATTATTTTTGAAAAGAATAAATTTTTCTTCATGTTTCACTAATTAATAAATCAATACTTCTTTATTTTAAAAAACAAAACCGACGATCGTATGAAATTTGAAATTCATTATTAATTTGTTTAGGAGAAAAAAAGTAGCATTTGTTTAATAAGAACGAAATAGACGTAATGTTTTGGATAAAAAAATGTGGGGCATTATAAAAATGGTGAAAATTCTTATTTTTGGAGTGATTCGTGGTTAAATGGTGGGGTGTTGCGGGATAGGTTTTCGTGTTTGTTTAAGCTAAGTGTGGATCCTAATGTTACTATTGCTGATATGAGGAGGCTAGGTTGGGAGGTTGGTAGATATTAATGACAAATGGTTTGGGAAACATGACCTTGTTGAAGAGTACTCAGTAAAAGATGTATATCATATTTTTATAGGTACATATCGGCTTCCAAATGACATTTATTCAAATGTAGTTTGGAGTAAATTAGTGCCCGTCAAGGTGTCACTCTTTGTATGGCAAACAATTAACAACAGAATTCCTACAAAGGACAATTTAGTGCGGAGAGGAGTAATTCCTTCTAACTAAGTTCCATGCTCAGACAGTTGCAGAAAAGAGTAAACGATTAATCATTTTTTCTTGGAGTGTGACTTCTTTGGTAGTATTTAGAACCTCATTTCATAGGTGTTATGCAACACTTTTATGCGCACGCAACAATTTCATAGGTGTGACTTCTAACAAGTTGTGTGGTTGGTCTGTCTTTACGTCATTTGAAAAGAACGTAATTTAAGAATATCTAACAACAAAATTCTGGACTACAACCAGCTTCTGGATAGTATTAAGCTTCATTTGTGATGATGGCTAAAGACGAATCAACCAAGTTTAAATTTGATTTTTCACTTTTAGTGGTCATCACTCTCACTGGGGGCACCACAACTTTGTAATTGTGGTTCTTGCTTTCACCATCTTTATTATTTTGACTCTTATTATTATTTCCCTATAGGCACATCTTATGCATAATGGAGAGAAATTTTAATATATTTTTCTTTTGGCTTCTTCATATATATTTTTAATATAGGCCCATCGTTATATAACTTGATCATAATATATTAAAAAATTGACTCGAATCTTGATGATGAATTAATATAAATATATCCCTTAAAAAAATATTAAAAAATTGGTTAAGTACCTTATAGATAGGGTTCATGCATTTAAATGTGAAGAAGTGGAGAGTCTGAGATTCTTCGACCCTTGTATAATATTTCTTTTATAGTTAACGATTGAATGCTTACGGGACAAATATATCATATTTTTATAATAAAAAAAACATAAATATATCAAATTGCTTTGCCAAAAATATACATAACCTTAATTTTAATATTTCCAGTGACGGATATTATTTTTCTTGTAAGACAATTAATTACCGACATGAAAGGTTGTTTAAGGAATTGTTGAGAAAGGTAGTTTTTTGGATAAGACTGAGATATTAATTCATGCAATATTGAACTCCTATGTTTGCATAAGACTAAGATATATATTCCCATTTAAAAGTGTTTTGTTTAACCAACACATTAGCTTATCCACTGGAAGTAACCTTCACTTTAAAAAACCTTAATTATTCTAATGGTTGCTAGAATATGGTTGCTGGCTACACAATCGCACATAGAAATTGGTAGAGGAATTACTGGAATTATTTTCCAGGAACATTTTGGTCAATTACCATTAAATTATTCTTATGGAGGAGTACATTTTCTACAAATAGTACTTTTGAAAATGCCAAACACCAAACACGTGATTTTTTATTCCATAACTTTAACCAACCTCTTTCAAATATTTTTCCTAGTAATTCTGCTTTAAAGTTCTCTTGAAGTTTGTAGACTTGACCTAACATAACATTGAACAAGTTAAGTACATATGGATAAAATTTAAAGTTAACATTGAACAAGTAGACATAATAAAAGAGTGAAGTAAGAGTATAATCAAGCTTTATTAAAGTGACATAATATAGTTGAAATTATCATGAGAATGCAAGAAGAACGTGAAAATGAAACACATAGTGGTGTCAAAATGTCAAGTAGTGATGTGATTGAAATATGTAAGTTCAACTGTTCAAGTATTATGACACACAATTTGAAATAGTGTCGAACTATAATTAACATTTTTAGACACCATACATTTTTGTAGCTACCACATATTTTAGAGGTGTGTATTTTTTTTTTGTACAAAACATAGGACAACAACAAAACGGAAAGAGCAGATGGTGAAATAAATTAAGGTTAATAGTGAAATAAAGCTTAATTTAGGGTTCATTTTTGGTTTACCCATTAGGAAATTTTTGGTTTAAAATCAGTTCTTTAAAAAAGAAATCCAGAATACCCTGTAATAGGCCATTTTTAGAATTTTTTTTCAAAAATTTTGTTTTTAAATGACCTATTAGGTGGTATTTTGGAAAAAAATAAATTAAAAGGACTGATTTCAAACCAAAAAATTTCTATGGGGTAAACCGAAAATGGCCTATTTTACAGGGGAAAAACACTATTAACTCAATAAATTATATTTGCGTATGAAATAGTATATATTAATTGCACTATTGACTATTTTACAATTTTGATGACCGAGATTTGAACAATATCCCTTAAGATTACAAATTCAAACTCTTATCACAGAGCAGATACTTTATAGACAATTTTATTAAATATTAAATATAAAGTAATATTTCATTTGAATAATTTTATTTATTTCCATGTGTAAAGAAAGAGAAAAAAACTTTTGACTTAATAATTATTTTTGTATTTAATTAAAAATATATTACCAACTAGAAAATGAAGCTTTTGACTTAATTATTATTTTATTTAATAAAAAATAATATTACCAACTAGATATAACTTATGTGCAAGATATATAACAACCTAACCGGTTAAGACTAAATCACACCAAAACAATTTGTGAAGCTTCAAAAGATAACAGTTACAACATAAGCATTATGAGACTTCAATCCATTGTTCTTATCCTCGTTGTTTTGTTGGCATTTACCGCCACAAAGCAAGCTATACCAATAGGAAATTGGAGCCCAATTAACAATATCAATGATCCAAAGGTGATTGATGTTGCCGATTTTGCTGTTAAGGAGTACAACAATAGAAGGGGTATACCTGAGGAGAAATTGAGACTTTGGAAGGTCATCAAGGGTGAATCCCAAATCGTGGCTAATGGGGCTTACTACCGCCTCACCCTTTCTGCCACCAAAGTTTATACTTCAAACAATTATGAAGCTGTTGTTTTAGAATGGTCGTTGCAACACTTAAGAAACCTCACTTCCTTTAAACTTATTCAAGCTTAAATTATTAAATATTGGTTGGTGTATGTTCTCATAGAATAATCCACATTTATGTCTTATATTATTACACCAATAAAAGTTTACGTTTGATATACAATATTGGATATTGAAAATGGATCTAAAAATATGATATGATTGTTTAACTATGTTCAAACTTTCTTGTGATTATGATTTGCTAGAAAGTTCACGACATTTTGTACTTTGAGTGGTTATCCATTTGAGAGGAGAATTTTTTAATATTTTTAAGGCTTAAATTGCACTTTTTGTCTTCCAATTATAATCACCTCATTTCTAAAATCACTTTTCTGGTCCCCAAATTAGACATTTATTAAGTTTCTTTAGACCCCATCAATTTGGGTAATGTGTGACTCTCACTAATGACATGGCACTTATGTGTCAAATCTTACTGTGTCATTCTTTTTTGTTAAAGTTTTTTGTTATAATTTAATTAATTTTAAAAGAAAATTTGAAAAACATACATGGACACAAACCTTCTTCCTCTTCTCTCATTATCCGTAATTTTTAAAATCCCAATAAAATTATTGGATTTTATAGATACATTTGTGCTAGTTGATCTTCCACTTGTAGGCCGCAGTTTTACGTGGTTTAGGAGAGACAGTAAATCTATGAGTCAGTTGGATAGGTTTCTTTTATCTGAGACTTGGTGTTTGACTTGGCCGAATTGTGTTCATGTGGTGCGGCTTCGTAGTTTATCTGATCATTGTCCTATTTCTTTGTCTCTAAATGAGGATAATTGGGGTCCAAAGCCCTTTCATATGTTACATTGTTGGACGGATGTTCCAAGGTATAAGCAGGTTGCTCAAGAGAGATGGAATTCTTTTCAAGTGAAAGGTTGGGGCAGTTATGGCTTAAAACAAAAGCTTAAATTAATGAAGATTCAATTGAAGGGATGGCATCAGAAACACTCAAAAAATATTCTTGCAAAAAAAAAATCTTTGAAGGAGTTGTGTGCCTTAACTGATGAGTTGCATTCTCTTTCTCATGTGCACTCTAGTATTTGTTGTCAGCAATCACGTTTGAATTGGTTGCGTGAAGGTAAGTGGCGGAGCCAGAAAAAATAGTTTGGGTGGACCGCTAAAACAAACTATAAACAATAATATGTAAACATAAAACAAGACGGATTCTAGGGTGAGGGTCCAATTAGGTCCCTCACCGGTGGACCACGAGAAAAACACCAATGGATGAAATAGATGGTTCAGATTTATTCAAATTAAAAGAGAAAATATGTGCAACTTTTCACATTCAATATTATCCTCAACTGGTTTCCAATTATCTTTACAATTCGTACTCTAATTCTTTGTTCAAAATGAGATACTCTCTTTTCCTCCGATAATCATACACTCAAACCATAAAATCTGATATCAAATTATGAACCCTAAATTAAAAAAAAAAAAACCTTATTATTTTTCAAACATGATTACCTAGTATTTGAAATTTAGTGGCATTGAAAAAACTGCTATTTTTCACAATCAGCAATCGACAACACATGAAATCATGAAAAGACACTATCAATAAAATCTATACAAGCACCAATCTAACTCATTTAAAATTGCTTGAACAGGCTTTCTATTCAACCAACTATAATACAGAAGGAAAAGTTACAGGCCACGAAAGCAATAAAAATGCATCGCAAATTTTAATTGTATTGTTATTCTCTCTTGATGCAAAATTTCCTGTTATAGGAACTCTCTCTCAATTACTTATTTTTCTCCCATATACGAGGGCGTTTGCGTGACCAATTACTTGTGGGATTGCAATTATTAGATTTGTTGAAGAAGAAGAAATTAGTCTAAGAGCGGTAACTGATTATGGAGGAAGAATTAAAACACGGTCTGGAATGGAACCATTTTAGGATAGGATTGAATGTGAGTAGTTGTACATGTTTCCACTTTTAATTTAAATAAATCTGAACCATATATTTAAGGCTAAAGTGCACTTTTCTCTCTCTAAGTTTGAAAAAGTTGCGATTTTGATCCCCAACAAAAACTACAATTTTAGCCCCCTAAGGTTTAACCCATTTGCAACTTTGATCCTTTTGGCCAATTTTGGATTATTCAACGCCTATGTGGCAGGCCACATGTGTAATTATTAAATTTAAAAAAATTTAAAAACCATAAAATGTTTTTAAATTAAATAAATGAAATTAATAAATAAAAAATTCAGAAAATTGAAAAAGAAAAGGAAGAGGCACGTGATCATCCTTCATTCATTCATCACTCAGATATGTCTTCACCCTCATCTCATCATCACACACACCAACACACCTCTCTTCTATCTCATCTCATCTCTCACCTTTGATATTCAGCCATATCAATTTTTTTCTGGGTTGGTGATGTTTGTTGATCAGTTCAGTGTTTTCTTTTTGATTAACCCAAGTGTTCATTGTATTGCTTTATGTCTTGAACCACATGAGATAAATCCTTTAAGATTAACCTCAACAATTGCCTTGCACTTTGGTTCTTTCGTGCTGTTTCAACAATTTGAGATATTTTGTTCAAGACATCATGAAATTGAAATCTTGTTGTAAGGGTAATAATATGTGTAGCGCTACTCATGAATAATTAATGGTAATTAACCAAAATAATTCCAGTAATTCCTCTACCAATTTCTATGTGCGATTGTGTAGCCAGCAACCATATTCCAGCAACCATTAGAATAATTAACGTATTTTTAAAGTGAAGGTTATTCCAGTGGATAAGCTAATGTGTTGGTTAAACAAAACACTTTTAAATGGGAATATATATCTCAGTCTGATCCAAACACAGGAGTTCAATATTGCATGAATCAATAGCTCAGTCTTATCCAAAAAACGACCTTTATCAACAATAAAAAATAGCTCCCTTAAGAGAAGAAAAAAAAGAGAAATGATATTTGTACAACGGATTTGTGACAACTTTCTCTCTCGTACTCGCATTATGTTTTACTTATCTCTCTTTTCCTTTTGTTTTCGTGTCAATACCTTATTTTTTTTGTAAAAATAAGTTGTCAACCAAAGGGTTGTTCAAATAACACATCTAAAAAAAATAGTACCCATCATTAGAATGATCAATGGTGCGAACGAGCTTCGAAGGAAATTGCGAGTGTTGTCGATACTCTGATAGATTTGGATGCCCCGACACGAAATAGGGCTTTCGGATACTATGCGACAATTTTGGTGGACATTGACTTATCTAAAAGAGCCTATGATGAAATTCTTGTGGAACAAAAAGGTTTTGCCTTTAAGGTTGAAGTACAATATGAAAGGAGACCGCTCTTTTGCCATCACTGTTATGTCATTGGACATAATGTTTCGACTTGCAAGTGGCTGCACCCGGCAACTAAGGTGACTGACCATGGCAAGAAACCTATGGCGGCTGAACTACTTACTAAGAAAGCTTCTCCTCGGCAGTACCGTAGTGATAAAGGTACTTCTACTTCAGGTACCATGCAATATGTTGATGTTGCAGACCCTTCAGCTTCAGCTACTATCATAGATACACAAGAACGGTCTACAACTCAAAACATTGCTCCTCCTAAGGATGTTTCGAGCAGCTCTTTTAGCTTTGCTTTACAAAATGTTTCTGATGCAACTCCTCAGAGCGTGTTACCTCAATCAACTATCCCCGTTTTGGAATTGGTTACCGATGTTGTGCACGATGACTTGGACCCTCTTGAAGTAGAGAGAACGCAGCAGGAATCTTGGGACGATAGTGTTCCAAATCTTCCTGTCGCTGCTGCTCCGCTTTTGACTTATGTAGAGCATGTTGACGTGCATGAGAAATTTGATGGCGCTACCTTGGATTTGGTTAGGAAGGGGAGCTCTTCGGCGGTTCTAAACATTGTAGTGCACGAGGAAGTCACTGCCTCTTCTAAAGACATTCCCTCAACCACAGTTCTGCATCCACACAATATTGTGGTGCACACAGTCCCTACAACACTTTTTGATGGTTCAGTCACACCAGCCTATGTCATTAATTCGGTTCCAGACCCCATCCCAGCAATCCCTTCCTTTGTTGCAAACTCGGTTCTCGTGGACAACAACATATGCACACAACTCTTGCTGAAAGATGATGCAGTACCAGCAGCTGTGGCCATTGTGTCTAGCTTGGCTCCCACTGCAAGTTCATTAGCCACACATGAAGTTGGTATTGTGCATCACAATAATCCAAGGATTCAACATGATATGGAGATTTGGCAACGAATTAAATATTATGACAAGAAGGTCGTTGAAACTCCTTTCACTCCCGTCTTGTCGAAAAAGCAAAAAAAATTTTTAAAGAAACAACAACTTACTAGAAAGCCGCCATATAGAACCTGTTCCACGCGAGAGCCCTCGCCGTCTGCCCAATAAAAAATTTTCTATTGGAATATTAGAGAGGCCTTGGTTGTTCATGGGGGACTTTTATCGCGAAGACAAGTTGGCTAATATTGGATATGCACTACATGGTTCAGTTTGGTTGATGGCTTTACCTTCAGAGTTGACCTTTGATTTCTTTCGCGATAGATGTGGTCTGCCTAATTAGAGACTCCCCTAGTCTGTTGATTTTCTTTTCCTTTTTCTTTCTTGTTTTGAGGGTTTTTGGTCTAGTCCCCATTTATATACTTTTTCCCCTTTTTTAAAATAAAAAATTGAGCTTGGCACCTTAGGATGGAGTTTCATCGGGATGCCAACCTAATTAAGACGTCGTTGCTACCTCTTGATGTATGTCCTTTCTCCCGACTTATCCAAAAAAATAAAGTTAAAATCATCAATTATTATCATATAGACGATCAAGTAATCCGAGAAAATCATCTTCCATTTGTTGGATAGCATTGTTTTTATAATTTTATAACAAACTTATGCTCATGCTTGTTTAATATTTTAGTTGATTAATTAAAAAGTTTTTAATAGTATTGTACCCACAAAAAAAAAAGTAGAAACTTAAGTGTTTAAAACTTGAGTAAAAAATCCTATTATAAATTCACACAAAAAATGTAGAAACCAAAAATATCGGGAAGCCATGGTCTACACTGCTTTTTCCATGCTGCTATGGAATTCAAGCATGAACCTCGTGACCTTGTCTTCCAATAATTCCGAACTACTTTTGATGAAATTAAAGGTTAAAGTCATATACTTCCTTCATCCTTATATATAATTATCTTTTTTTTTAACTCTTATAAAAAATATTTGGTAGGGTAGTTAATATGTTCATTTTATGTATGAGTCTATCTAAAATATATTTGTATATATGTATATGTAGTAAAGTGTAAGTTATCATATTTCAAAACACTTAGTGGTGATAAATATATCTAATAATTTAAAAAAGAGACTTATTTTGTAAAAAAAAGAGAGACTTATATTTTGATACAAATTTTTAGTCATAACTCCTTCCGTCTCAAAATAATTGTCTCTTTAAAATTTTCTCTGTCTTAACATAATTGTCACCGTAAAATAACAATACAACATTTATTATTTTTTCCACTATTATACCCTTATATTTCCACAAATAACTCCCCAAACCTGCATATTCTCCTTGAAAGATATCCTACAAATGAAATCACTTTTCATTACAATAGTTGTTACTACTTATTATTAAGGTGTGCCCGGTAAGTGAAAATACTATTTGATAGAAAATTAGCAAGTGTACTAACTTATGTCGAAGAAATAAAATTCATAAGATTCGTATCCACAGGGACTGTTTCAACTTCTACTCGGCAATAACAATATTATTAAGGATGTTTGGAAAATGGGGGGTGCACTGAGGCAATTGGTTTGATTTGCAAAATAAAATAAAATGGTTAAGGAAAAATTGGTTTAAGAAATAATATGGAGAGATGACTAGGTCATTCGATTCATCTGCTCATCGCTCATTAGCAACATGCTTCTTAAGTCTACGAATGCTATAAAGTTTACGATAAATTAACAAAATAGCTTAGGTCAATCCCTTGATCTTAAGCCCTCTTTTCTGAATATAATTCCCCGATCCCTCAGGTGAACCTATAATCATCAAAGGTTTTAAGTCCGTTAATTCAATTATCACAACCTAATAACGCTCCATCCCTAGATTGTCCGTTAGATTGAACAGTATAGATATTTCCGAGTTACACGCTAGTGTCAATAGTCATATAAACTCTTGAATCAATTATATTGGGTCAGAATCATAAAAGCATTAAGAACGATTTACACTGAATAAACTAGAATGACATTCATAAAGATTAAGAGTTACAGGTTACATAAACATGAGTTAGAACAAAATCATCTCCTGACCTAATCACAAAAGATCTAGCTACCCATGGCTAAAGCAAAAATAACTAATGTAAAAGAAGGATTCATTACATGAAATTGGTAACCGGATATGAGTTTTGACGGTCTCCCACCTTCTCTCCAGATCTTCAGCTCCAAAAGTTTGTTTCTTTCTCCAAAATTTCCCCACCCTGGCTCAGAACGCAACTTCCCTTTTATAGGACAGTTCTCAGATACGCCAAAATCGTACTCTGATGCTGTAAATCGGAGCACGATTGCTTCATTAAACTCAAATCCGAGCTGGAGCGTCTGCCAAATCGTAGCCCGATTTGGTTCCATCGGAGCACGATTTTTTACGAGACAAAATGTCTTAAACTTGCAGTAAAATCGTAGTCCAATGCTCATAAATCGGAGCACGATTTCTTCTTTGCTTGCAAACATCAAATGTGTCATTGGTAGCTTCTAACTCATGCATAATCACCTAAACTCAACTCAGAAGTACATAAAAACTATAACAAAGGTGCTATATGACCTAGTGTCATCACTATTATAGTAAAAACAAATCAAAATATCATGTGAAAATAGTGAAAACCCCAGTAACAAAATTGTGTCCCTTGATGGCTTACAGAAAGTAAAAGCATAAGAAAAGTGAAATTTGATGGCTTACACAATCCCAATGGCTTTAAGACATGGGGTTTGACTTCAGATTCATGTCCTTTGATTTCTCCAAGGATTTCAATTTGGCTATAAACAGTGTTTTAATTTGGATTCTGGAACGGTGAAAAATGAGAAGTAGAACCGTTTTCTGTTCTAGAACGTGAAGAATGGAGTTGGCCAGTTGAGGTTCTATTTTATTTTGATTAGCTTTATTTTTATCATTTTGCAATTTAGAGGTGGGAAATTGTGGGGTTTTTCACAGTCCACAATTTCATTACGCGCACTCCCTGCATTGTTTTGATATTTTTTATTTTATTATTTTTAGATGTCTATACCTACGGCCACTTCTGTAGGTAAAGCATATCAATACCTATGGTTTTCCGTCCGTCGTTATAAACCTCCGTAGGTATATGACAATATTTTTTTATTTTATTTTAGGAAAGGTATATGGCAATATTCTTGTAGTCACATGATCTTTTATCCCATAACTTGAACCAAACGGCGGTTAACATCCTTTATTCTCTTTCAAATATTTTTCCTAGCAATCCTGCTTTAACGTCCTCTTGAAGTTTGTAGACTTGACTTAACATAACATTGAACAAGTTAAGGACATATGGACAAAATTTAGAGTAAAGTTAACATTGAACAAGTTTATGATACTTTTCCAAGAAGTTGGGAAGCTATTCTCATACATATGCACAAATTGAGAATTATGTTTGACACTGTCAAATTGAGATTTGAAGAGTCGTCAATGTTGTACATGTAATGCACGTCAAGACCAGAAAAGCTAAGACAAGACTATGAATAGGGTGTAACGTTAATTTGTATGTGTCATCCTTATATAGTTGTTTTACACTATGTTACATTGCATCCAATCATGTATTACCACATCATTTAATAAATATGATAAGACATGTTTTCAAATTGCACTCAACAATGCATCCAATTTTCCATGAACGAATCAATCACAGAGATAGATGCCATTATGTAATAGACAAGGTACTTTCAGATGAAATCACCACATATTTTGTCAAGTCTGAAGACCAATTGGTTGACATGTTTAAAAATAGTTTGAAGACCAAAAATTTAAAAGTTTAAGGATAGTTAAATAAATTTGAATTTAGTCAGGAATAAAAATGAAATTTAAGGATAGTTTAAGGATATGTTGAAAAATCAACTTTTTAAGGACTAAAAATGAATTCACTCAAAAAAAAACAGGACTAAAAATGAAATTTGATATATTTATTATATGCAATAAAAATTTATATCACATTTATAGGTCCAATGCACAGAGTTCAATATTTAAGGAAAAAAGGTGACACCAATATCTATAATCCATAGACAAATTTGGAAAGGGAAATACTTGAAGTGGCTGTTCGTTTTTTAGTAAAAGACTCACCAACAAAAGGAACTGTGTCTGATTATATATCAGTGTGCTTCTGACTCACATTAAACTTCGGAAAAAGATTAAGATGATAAACTTGCTTAAGATTGAATTGAGATATCCGTTGCTTATTTTCCAAATGCATGGCATTATCTACATGTTGTGACTTAGAAAATGCATCTACTAGAATATTGTTAATAACACCTATGTTTAATCATTTGTAGCTGAAAATAAAATATCTCCATTAACAAACTTCACTTTGTTCTTTGAAAGCATCACCTTCTTCATTGTATTTTGATCCATTCAATGGAAAGCAACAAATACCATGCTTGCCAAATTTTGAGGATCAACTGCTTCTTGCCGACTTTGATCTATGATTGAAGAACTCGGTAACAGGGAAAGAAAAAAAAAGGAACCAAAGGACTACAAAAATCTTTTTAGAGTTGGAGAAGCATAGAAGGATTTACTACCACCTTATTAGCATGTAAATAAATTAATTGAATGAGGAGATAAAAAAAATTAAAAATTGAATTTATTGATTGAGAATAGCTAATACAAATCATGTATTTATACAAAAGTCATTCAAAGAAGAGGTCTTAACAGATCATTTATTGAAGCCAATTTAAGTTAACATCAACATGAGGAACCTCTATCTTCATATTAGGAAGCATAGGCTGGAAATCTTCCCATGTAGCTGTTGTCTCTTCATCACAAGTTATCGTCTTTAAGTTCTGAAGATTGACAACTGAAAATGGCAATTCAATACTTGCACAATTTGCCATGTACATATTCCTTAGATTGCACAAATTACCAAATTCCTTTGGAAAACTTGAAAGGCTGATGCAGTTTGAAATGTCAAGATGTTTTAGATTTAACAGCTTTCCAATGGAAGTCGGTATAGCTTCCAAGTCAGTACATGAACTGAGGCTTAGAAGTTCCAAATTCTCCAATTTTCCAATATCATCGGGAAGTGAAGAAAGCTTGTGGCAATTAGTAACCCTGAGCTTCTTTAGTGAGATGATATCACAGATACCAGTTGGCAGTGCCACCAAATCTTTGCAGTAATCAATGTTCAATTCTTCTACGTTTGGAAATGCATCTGAAATTAGGCTGCTATCCTTTTCAAAAGCCAGTCTTGTATTACACATGTAGAGAGATAGTTTTCTCAGATTCTTCAATGTGCCGAAGGAAGGAACGGAAATCCGCTCTAATCTGATTCTTTCTAGGTTCTGTAAAGAACTGAGAAGCTCAATGTTGTTCAATTTAGAAGGATGGAAATTGTAGTTTGTGATTATCAGAACTTTTAATTTACTCATTTTTGCAATCCACTCGGGTAATGAGTGCTGCTTGGTATGAATATTTAAAATCAGAACCTCGACCTGAGCTGGTTGCATTTGAGACCAATCCAACGCACATGTTTCATCTGCAAATGTGAAACTCACGCGATCAATTGCGGAAAAGCAATTAATAACAGATTTTTCAATAGCATTTTTAGATGGTCAAATTTAGAGAAAGGTAGTATAAGTATTACTAACCAGTTGATACCGACAATATACGGGCAGCAAGCTGTTGAGGATTTTGTTTAACACACAATCTCATAAACTTTGACAATATACGGGTCATGAAGCCTTGCTGCTTCTCTGCGAGCCCACTTTTATTTTTATTCATGTCAATAATCAGTCTTTTTCTGTGCTCAAATGGTTCCTTGGTGCTTTGGTAAATTCCAAGTTCTCTTAGAATATCATGAAGGATGATGAAGTGATTATTGTAGTTGTAATTGTCTGCGTCGCTTGCATTTTTTCTGGTAAATGAGCCGAGGTTAATTAATTACTTAAAGATAAAAAATTATTTCACAGGATTTATGTTAAGTATCATTCATGTAAGATATTTAACAAGTTAAGTAGAAGAAAATATAATAATAATAGTCCTAGTACCTTGGTATTATGACATTAGCCAAATTCATGATCCCTAATTTGTTGATGATTTCCATTGCCTGTATTCCGTTGTCATCTAGTCTATACAGCTCTGCCCACATATCAACGAGAGCAGCGACAGGAATTTTATGGTCTTCAGGAAATAAGGCTATGTCCATGAAGCACTCCATGATTGTGGGATTGTCTTCTAAAACATCGAAGATCGTTTGGAGGTGAGTAAGTAATTCGGTATTAGAATCAAGAATAGAATGACCTTGTGATAGTTCCATCCCTATCTTTCGCCACAAGTCATGAGGCCAATTATTTAGTGATGTAGCAATTACTTTAATGGTAAGCGGTAAACCTTGACAACTTCTAACGACCTGCAATTCATTGCAAGCAAATTTGGTCAGTAATCAAATGATTATAACTTAGGCTTCTTTCTATTTGACATCAATCTGAAGCGTGTCGATGCTACATAATAGATAATGCTCGTATGTAAGAAAGTAAGAACAAGTACCTTTTCAACAAGATTTTTGTCGATAATATCTGAACTATTTTTTTCCATCTGAGCATAGTGATGGAAAAGCGTTACTGCGTCTTCATGAGCAAGAGGTTGTAAGATACATGTTGTGCTAAGTCTTGGAAATGCAACCCTTGAAGTCACCAGAATTTTGAAATCTGATATCTGGAATTGAAGTTTCTCAACAAGGGATTCTGAGCTTGGCCAAACATCATCCATAACCAAAAATTGTGGACTTCCCTCAACTTTCTTCAACAGAAGTCCTAACCTATTGACAGCATCTTCATCACTTTGAAACTCAGGCACTGGATATCCACAATGTTCAAATATTCTCTCTACAATAGTCTTCAACATGGGTGTTTTTGAGAAGGTGACAAATATAATGTTTTCCTTGAATTTACCTAGTAAAACCAAAAGACAGATTGTAAGACAAAAAAGTTGATGTCTTTTACATTTAACATGCTCAACTAAATGAACACTTGACAGAAAAGAAAGTTAATTAATCAAATTCAAAGAAAAATGCTTCTTTAATATGTTAAATCAGCTTTTGCCGAGTATATAAGATGCCTACGATGTAATTTGGAAAATAATGAATTTGGAAAATTATGGTGGCAAGTTGGGAACATGATTTTGTTTTGAAATTTATGTGATTATGTCTAACACATCACTAATCCAAACATGCATGAGATGAGGCAAAGAGGATTTATGACTTACCCTTAACTTGTTCATCCCAACAAAGCATTGTGGCCAGAGTGGTTTTCCCCAATCCTCCTAAACCAGTTAACACAAGTGTGGAACTACCACCCCTCAGAAGCTCCATTTTCAATTTGCTAAATGGTATGTCCAACCCAACAGTGAATTTTGGGTTTTCAGGAACATCAAAAGGAAGCTTGAAAGGTGGTCCAGCTTCATTGAATTTATGTTCAAGATTTTCATGGTTGAGAAGCTCGAGAATTTCTCTGGCCTTATAAAGTGTCTGTTCAACATCATTTACAATAAGAGATTGGTTCTCATCAACAACATAGAAATCATTCTCAGAAGAAGCTTTGCATGCACTTTCTGCTGCATCATTTTCTTCTATCAAACTATTTATTTCTTCTCTGGGGTGATCCAAATGATCATTGTATTGCTTTATATCTTGAACCACAAGAGTTAAATCCTTCAAGATTGACCTCAACAATTGCCTTGCACTATGGTTCTTTCGTGCTGTTTCAACTATTTCAGATATTTTGTTCAAGATATCATTAAATCTTGTAAGGGTAATAATATGTGTGGTGGGGCTACTCATGATTTGATTTCCTTCGTCTATTTCAATCAAACAAGGAACACAAGTTATCAAAAGCAGAAAAACTTATCGTTGCATAAGTGTTTATAGCATAAGTACATATCAAATAAGTGTTTGTGTAAAAATTACTACGGAAGTAAAAGATATAATAAAGCCAATGTCTTTTGAACATAATTTATGATATCATCGGGCCAATCTTAAGATTTTTGATGTTTTAGACAAACTAATAAAGTTGTGTCATTTTAATTATGAAAATACCTTTTTTCTTGCATTTTTTTTTACAAAATATTCATTCATAATCAATGTTTTTTGTAAAAAATATTTTAACAAAATTAATTAAAGTGAATTAAAAAAAAAATGTATATACTACTAAGTAACACCAAAAAAAAAATACCAAGTAAAAATAATGTCAACATGTCAAAAAAAAAAAGGTACAAGTAAAAATAATAATTTTGATACTCTTATAAAAAAAAGTGTCATAGGCGGCCACCTCTTCCGACCATGCTTAAGGCAACCTGGATGTGATATGTTTGAGTAATGCTAGCAACACTCTCTTTTGAACACCTTCTCTAATACTCACTCTTTCATTGGTTTAAATCATTGCGGGTCTACATTTTGAAAATTAAACCCACAAAAAATGGTGGGACATACATTGATTTCATCTAATAAAAGAGTGAGTGTTAAAGAGAGTGTTATAAAGTGAGTGTTGCTAGCATTCTTCGATATGTTTTCATAAGAAGAGTTTATACAATTAGCTGAAAATTAAACAGCCTAGCATGTAAACTTGTCGTAAATGAACATATATCGAACCTTTGATTTTGTGATCCTGTGTTTGCCTGTCCGTGTTCTTTAGCTATGCAAGAAGTGAAACTTAGAATTATTGTTGTAGTACGATGATATGAAATTGAAACTTACATGCATGCACGTATTTATAGTAGTAGCCCGGAAAATAATTATCACTGTTTTCTTCTTGTCTCTTTCCGAACATTGCGTGACACGGTAACACGCTGCTTGTCTGCAAGAAAAGAACAACTTAGTAACTTTCAGCCATTAAAATTTGAGTTTTTTATGTGACGTGTGACATTATTCACCAAAGCCATTATTTTTTTATTCTAATACCAAGTCATGTCACCATATATAGGGGTCGACATAAATGTCATGCTAACAAATGTCTAAGGTACTAGTAGCTAAGCATGCAAAAAAATGGAAATATGCTTTGAAATTATAAATTTTAAACTTTTAAAAAGATGGCTTAGGTTGAATACAACACTTTTTAAATAAAATATCTAATTTCATTTCTTTAACAAGTGTTATAAGAGTACTCTTTAGTATTTTTCATGAAATAAAATGAGAAGAAATGATTTAAACGTAAAAAATGTCAAAATAGAATAAGGAAAAACTGAAAGGAAATAAAAAAAATAAAAATAATGAGAGCCAATGAAGATGGTATCTTTAGAGAGACAACTAAAAAAGATTGTGAGTGTCGCAAAGTCTCACAAGTTATCACCTCATCAGAATGTGAGATGATTGAATGAATGTTGTATTTATAATCCGAACTAAAAAGTCTCAAAAAATCTACTTACAGAATATTCATCAAAATCCTTACTCCCTCCGATCTTGAATATGAAACAAACAAAAAAAGGACACATATTAAGAAAGTTGGTTAACTACATAAGTCATGATAAAAAATTGTGTTATGCTAACCGGTGCCCTTAAGGACACTAGTTAAAGAAACTAAAAGTAGTAAGTTGGCATGCATTGAATTCATCAATTTTTTAACTTTTAAAAAGTCAAATCTATCACTTTTCTCCATTTTTCAATACAAGATTTCGAAGTTTGTCCTCTTAACCAATGTCCTAAGGGAACTCTTTAGCATTTCCCTAAAAAATTATACCTTTTTAGTTTTGCCTTTGTCTTGAAATTATACATTTAAGCCATGAATGTGACTTTTGAACATGTGAAATAAATTGGGTATAAATTCATGAGGGTAAAATAAGAATAGTGATATTTAATAGGATGATTTAACTATATTTTTGTTTACATTTGAGACCACCAACTTTTTAATTTTGTTTCTTGCATTCGAAACCGAATGGAGTATATTTTTATAATATCAATAAACAATTTATAAGTTGTTAGACATCATAATTGAATATCAACATTTTTCTTAATGACTATCAAGGGATTTTGTTGCCCTGAAATCTTGATTGTTTTTCTTGAATACCACAATAATGACCTCCTACACTAACATTTTAGTTACACAAGAAGATGCATCAGATTGATGGTTGATGCTTGTTTGCGAACGGGGAAAATCATTAGGGTTTTTGTCATCTATTTTAAAATAAAGATTTTATGGTACTTTATTTGTGGTTTTCAATTATTTAGTATGTTTAGAAGTGTGGAGACGAGTTATCTTCCACTAAGAACATTCGACTACTTTCACTATTATTAAAAAGAATAATTTTTCCTTCATATTCGACTAATTAATAAATTAGTACTTCTTTATTTTAAAAAAACGACGATCATATGAATTTTGAAATTCATTATTAATTTGTTTAGGAAAAAAAAGTAGCATTTATCTAATAAGAACAAAATAGAAATGGTGAAAATTCTTATTTTGGAGTGATATGTGGTTAGATAGCGGGGTGCTGCGAGATAGATTTTCACATCTGTTTGAGCTAAGTGTGGATCCTAGAGTTATTGTTGCCGATATGAGGAGGCTAGGTTGGGAGGTTGATGGGGATGGGTGGCGGTGGAGAACGAGGTTGTTTGCGTAGGAGAAAGAACAAGTGGTAGATTATGTTAGACTGCATCGTATTTTTTTGCAGGTTGATATTAATCAACTTTTCTTAGAGTGTGACTTCTTTGCTAGTATTTGAAACCTCGTTCATAGGTGGGAGGGTATTTCTATAGTTGTTCCTGTAGATATTAGGTGTTACATGCAACAATTTTTTGGCGCGCATGCTTTCAAAAAAAATCTTTTATGCTTTCTGGTTGTTTGGTTGACCTGTCTTTGGGTCATTTGAAAATAACACAGTTCAAGAATATTCAGCAACAAAATCCCAAACTACGACCAAGTATTAAGCTTCATTTGTGGCGGTGGCTAAAGGCGAATAAACCAGGTTTAATTTTGATTTTTCACTTTTGATGGTATGAGATTCTTCAACCCCCGTATAATATTTCCCTTGCATTGAATGCTTAATTATGGGACAAGTATTTCATTGCATTTCTTTATAAAAAAAACATAAATATATCAAATTGCTTTGCCAAAAATATACGTAACCCTAATATTAATATTTCTAAGGGAAATGATAACAACACACATTCTAACACACACTTTTCAACACACTATCTTTGATTGGTTAAAATTCACATGGGTTCCACCAAAGCATGTGGGTTCCATATAAATTTGGTTAGACTCATGTGAATTTTAACCAATCAAATAAAGTGCATTGAAAAGTGTGTGTTAGAATGTGTGTTGCTAGCATTCCTCTATTTCTAATAACGGATACTATTTTTCTTGTAGGACAATTATATGCCGACATGAAAGATTATTACAACTATTTATTTTATTTTTTTTAATTAGGAAGCTTTTTTTTATTGTTGTTAAAGGTCGTTTTTTGGATAAGACTGAGACATTGATTCATGCAATATTGAACTCCTATGTTTGGATAAGACTGAGATATATATTCCCATTTAAAAGTGTATTGCTTAACCAACACATTAGCTTATCCACTAGAATAACCTTCACTTTAAAAAACCTTATCATCATCATTAATAATACTTGATATGTATAGTTGACTGCGATGATGATTTACTGCCAAACTACCTATAGTTGCTGGAATATGGTAATTAACCACTCTGGCAATACAATCGCACATAGAAATTGGTAGAGGAATTACTAGGGTTATTTTCCAGGAACTTTTGGTCAATTACCATTAATTATTCTTATGGAGGAGTAAATTTACTACAAATAGTACTTTCGAAAATGCCAAACGCCAAACACATGATTTTTTATTCCATAGCTTGAACCAAACGGCGGTTAACGTCCTTTATTCTCTTTCAAATATTTTTCCTAGCAATTCTACTTTAAAGTCCTCTTGAAGTTTGTAGACTTGACCTAACATAACATTGAACAAGTTAAGCACATATGGATAAAATTTAGAGTAAAGTTAACATTGAACAAGTTTGTGGTACTTTTTCAAGATGTTGGGAAGTTACACTACTACTAGAAAAAGAAAAATTTGAGAGGGAAATTAGTGACGGAAAAATTGAAGTTTCTCACAAATTTCTTGGTCGCAAAATTTAGTGACGGAATTTGAGAGGGATTTCACGTTTTCCCTCACTAAATTTCCCTCACTAATTTATGATTTTTTAGTAGTGTTATTCTCATACATGATGCACAAATTGACAATTATGTTTGACGCTTTCAAATGACTTATGACTTTGTACAAACGATGAAGAATGACTAATAGATTTGAAGAGTCGTCAATGTTGTACAAGAAAGAAATATAACTGATATGTAAAAATGTTGATATTTTACATTGATGAATATATGAGTATTTATACAACAATGACTAGTTGACTGATCCTATAATTATGCTAGTCATCATCACAATGATTCTATAATAATTACAGTTGACTCATCCTATTATAATTACAGTTAACTAAAGCTATTGATTACAATAATTTACTCAATCATGTCAAAAATAATTTACCAGTTGACTAAAGCTATTGATTACAATAATTTACTCAATCATGTCAAAAATAATTTACTCAATCATAGGATTCGTTCTCTAACTATACATGCAATGCACGCCAAGACCAGAAAAGCTAAGACAACGTGAATTTGTATGTGCCATCCCTATATAGTTGTGTTACACTATGTTACATTGCATCAAATCATGTATTACCACATCATTTGATAAATACAATAAGACATGTTTTCAAATTGCACTCAACAATGCGTCGAATTTTCCATGAACGAATCAATCACAGAGATAGATTGCTATTATATAAGAGACAAGGTACTTCCAGGTGAAATCACCACATATTTTTCCAGGTCTGAATACCAATTGGTTGATATGTTGAAAAATAGTTTGCAGACCAAAAATTTAAAAGTTTAAGGTTAGTTAAATAAATTTGATATATTTATAGAGTTCAATGCACAGAGTTCAATCTTTAAGGAAAAAAGGTGACACACCAATATCTAGAATCCATAGTCAAATTTAGTACGGAAGATACATGAAGTGGTTGTTTGTTTTTTAGTAGAAGACTCACCAACAAAAGAAAATGTGCCTGATTATATATCGTTGTACTTCTGACTCACATTGGACTTTGGAAAAAGATTAAAGTTATGTTTGGTTCTGCGTTAGAAGGTAAAATATCGCGTCCCAATGCAATGTTTACCGTGATTTTCCAAAGCTGGATTTCCTAGCTTCTGTTCCACCGCATGGCTGCGTTAACCCAAAAGCCATACCAAACACATACTAAGAAGATGTTAAACTTGCTTGAGATTGAATTGAGATATTTGTTGCTTATTTTCCAAAGCCAATGCATAGCATTATCTATTTGCTGTGACCTCAGAAAAACCAGAATATGGTTAATAACACCTATGTTTAATCATTTGTAGATGATAATGAAATATCTCCATTAACAAACTTCACTTTGTTCTTTGAAAGCAGCGCCTTCTTCATTGTATTTTGATCCATTCAATGGAAAGCAACAAAGACCATGTTTGACAAATTTTGAGGATCAACTGCTTCTTGCCGACTTTGATCTATGATTGAAGAACTCAAAAACTGAGAACAAGAAAAAAGGAACCTAAGGACTAAGAAAAGCTCTTTAGAGTTGGAGAAGCATAGAAGGAATAACTAGCTTTATTATCATGTAAAAAACTCTATAGAATGAGCAAATAAAAAAATTAAAAATTGAATTTATTGATTGAGAATAGCTAATACAAATCATGTATTTACACAAAAGAATTTTAATTATATATACAACTAGAGCACCTTACAGAAACAAGTATTAGGAAAGGTTGGAATGCCATTCAAAGAAAGGGAGGAGTGGTGATACAAAAGCCATTCAAAGAAGAGGTCTTAACAGATCATTTATTGAAGCCAATTTAAGTTAACATCAACATGAGGAACCTCTATCTTCATATTAGGAAGCATAGGCTGGAAATCTTCCCATGAAGCAGCCGTCTCTTCATCGCAAGTTATCGTCTTTAAGTTCTGAAGATTGACAACTGAGAATGGCAATTCGATACTTGCACAACTTGCCATGTACAGATTTTTTAGATTGCAAAGATTACCAAATTCCTCAGGTAAACTTGAAAGGCTTATGCAGTTTGAAATGTCAAGATGTCTAAGATTTAACAACTTTCCAATGGAAGTCGGTATAGCTTCCAGGTCAGTACATGAACCGAGGCTTAGAAGTTCCAACTTCTCCAATTTTCCAATATCTTCGGGAAGTGAAGAAAGCTTGTGGCAATTAGTAACACTGAGCTTCTTTAGTGAGATGATATCACTGATACCAGTTGGCAATATCACCAAATCTTTGCAGTAATCAATGTTCAATTCTTCTAGATTTGGAAATGCATCTGAAATTAGGATGCTGCCTTTTTCAAAAGCCAGTCTTGTATTACACATGTAGAGCGATAGTTTTTTCAGATTCTTTAATTTGGCGAACGAAGGAACAGAAATTCGCTCTAGTCTAATTCTTTCCAGGTTCTGTAAAGAACCGAGAAGCTCAAAGTTGGTCAGTTCAGAAGGATGGACACTGTAGTTTGTGATTATCAGAACTTTTAGTTTACTCATTTTTGTAATCCACTCGGGTAATGAGTACTGTTTGGTATGAAGATTTAAAATCAGAACCTCGACCTGAGCTGGTTGCATTTGAGACCAATCCAACGCACATGTTTCATCTGCAAATGTGAAACACACGGGATCAATTGCGGAAAATGAATGAATAACAGATTGCAACAAATTTTTCAATAGCATTTTTTAGGTGGTCAAATTTAGAGAAATGTAGTATAAGTATTACTAACCAGTTGATACCGTCAATATACGGACAGCGAGCTGTTGAGGATTTTGTTTAACACACAATCTAATAAACTTTGACAATATACGGGTCATCAAGCCTTGCTTCTTCTCTGCCAGCCCACTTTTATTTTTATTCATGTCAATAATCAGTCTTTTTCTTTGCTCAAATGGTTCCTTGCTGTTTTGGTAAATTCCAAGTTCTCTTAGAATATCATGAAGGATGATGAAGTGATTATTGTAGTTGTTATTGTCTGTGTCACTTGCGTTTTTCCTGGTAAATGACCAGAGGTTAATTAGTTACTTAAAGATAAAAAAATTATTTCACAGGATTTATGTACAGTATCATTCATGTGAGATATTTAACAATTTAAGTAACCTAAAAGAAAATATAATAATAATAGTCCTAGTACCTTGGTATTATGACATTAGCGAAATTCATGATGCCTAATTTGTTGATGACTTCCATTGCTTGTATTCCGTTGTCATCTAGTCTATACAGCTCTGCCCACATATCAACGAGAGCAGCAACATGAATTCTATGGTCTTCGGGAAATAAGGCTAGGTCCATGAAACACTCCATGATTGTGGGATTATCTTCCAAAATATCAAATATCTTTTGGAGGCGAGTAAGTAATTCGGTATTAGAATCAAGAATAGAATGACCTTGTGACAGTTCCTTCACTATCTTACGCCACAAGTCATCAGGCCGACTTCTGAGTGATGTCGCA
>Ga0315914_1000700_pt1 | contig 45135 bp, 5 predicted proteins | sample MpolenodulesMG_FD_203920 | JGI IMG/M metagenome (GOLD analysis project Ga0315914, IMG submission 203920) | Medicago polymorpha root nodule microbial communities from Los Angeles, California, United States - elongated nodules | ecosystem: Host-associated > Plants > Roots > Nodule | place: USA... | reverse complement strand
AAATGAAAAAAGAAGAAGAAAACCAACCAAACATGACACGATTGATGGTTACTCTCTGTCAAAACCAACTATTTGAATTGGTTGCTTCATTTGTCTTTGGAATATTTCAATATGGTAATTTTCCCTCTCTTTCATTCATTCATAATATACTTAACTAAACAAAATGTTTTGGTAGCGGGAAGGCACACGAAAGTTTAGCCACAGCACCTCAGTTATGGATCTTTCTTGTATAGTGGATTTTGGTGTTTTCCATTACCCAGTCAGCACTACTCTTAACTTTTTGAGTAATGTAGAAACACTCTCTTTTCAACATTTTCTTTAAAATTCATTGTCTTATTGGATGAAACTAATGTATGATCCATCACTTTTAGTGGAATTCATTTCCAAAGTGTGAGACCCACTATAATTTAAACTAATAAGAAAGTGAATGATAGAGAAAGTGTTGAAAAGAGAGTGTTGCTAGCACTACTCTAACTTATTTTAAAGAAAATAGGTTCATTTATTACTTAGTGACATATATTTTTTATTTTTTGAGGGATACTTAGTGACATATCTTGGGACCAAGTGATCTTGTTTTGCATCGTCCTATTTTTATCGAATTGCTTCATCGGTTTTGGCCGGTTTAATGGTTGAATTTGGGTCTAGAAAAATTAGCCATATCTAATGATACAGCTACGGCACAAACATAACCTTACATAACCCGAATTTCATACACACGGCAGTTAACTACTCACTCCGTTCCTTTTTAATTGTCACTTTTAGAGAAATTTTTTGTTTCTATTTAACTGTCACTTTCAAAGTCCAATGCAACATTAAATATTGTTTTACAAATATTACTCTTAGATATTTATTGCAGAAAGAAAAACATATAAAATAAAATATTAAATTAATAAGGTTATTATAGTAAATGTAAAAACAATTGTATCAAAAGTAGTAACATTTATTGATTATCTTGGTTTGTGTAAAATGTTAAAAGGTGACAATTAAAAAAGAATGGAGGTTTGTACTAATTTTGTACTGCTCATTTCAAGTCAGAAATGTCGATAACACTTTGGAAGGGGCTATTGTCCTCTTTAAAAGAAGTGTAATAGGAAAAAGGGAGGTTAGAAAGTTGCTCCATTTGCTTTATGCCTGTCAATGGGACTTGTGAGTTATACGCCCGGCCACTGCTCTGCTGCTTTCACCAAAAACAGAATATACGTAGATTAAAATTAGGGGTGGGAATAGACAATACTAAAGAATAAAACTATTTCAACTAATTTGGTTTGGAGAGTCCACATGTCCTAACTCAACTGACAAAAATACCAAAATTATTAGATTGAACGACGTGACCGGAGTTCGAAGTCCGGCTCCTCCTTTTATGTGTGAGTTTCCAATGACTCTTGTCATTTCGTCTATCAACCAAGAATATAATTAAAAAAAATTGGTCCTGAGATGAAGAAAAATGGAGAGTCTACGGTCGTTGATTGGTGGTTAGAATATATTAACATAAAAACCATCATGGATTGTACAGTCTTATTTTTATATCTCATCTTAATCATTGTCTCCAATAAAAGAAACTTGATCATTTGACCTATTTTATTTTTTATTTTTTTTATGAAATTAATTGGCCAATTTTTAAAATTAAGTATTAGATATAAAAAAAAAAGAAATACATATTGTTCTTACGAATGATGTGTTTATATATTCAATTATCTTTTGAGATGTGAATGTATGATTTTATTCACAGGATGTGGTATTTGAATTGTCTTTGCATCACAATTTGTGATTGTCTTCCTTTCAGAAAGATTACTTGAGAAGCAAACTAACTCATCTAACCATAACTAACTTGCCACATAAGTAATTATAGGCGTCAATAGCTCACCGCTAGTTAGCATTACAATTAGAAGCGGTTAGAAGTTAGTTTTAATATAGTTACATAGCTAGAATCATACGCAGATTATCCTAGCCTATAAGTATGATTCATCACTATTGTAACATTTGATTCATTGAAAATTAACACGATGCTTTCCATTTCTCTCTTTAATTTCTTAATACCTTCAAATAGTTTCTTATTTGAAAGGAAAAATTACACTCATTTCCTTTAAAGTCTATTAAAATGATACAGACAAATTCTCTCGTCAAATAGACAAACACTTTTTCTTTTTCTTTGAGTGGTATTATTTCATTCTCATTTTAACACAAGATAAAAGAGATGATATGATTTAAGTTTCCATGCCCAAACAAACTTGTATTGGTCTCTTCTCTTTCTCTTTCTCTTTCTCTCTCCTCTCACAAACATTGTAGCAAGTCTACCAATCATTTATTGCCACGTAATTTCATTCTCATTTTTCTCTCTCCTCCTTCTTCCTACACAATTCAATTCCTTTTCTATCCCCGACACAAACTTAACCTTTTTTCCCGGTATGTACACAAATTGAAGCTTTTTGTTTCATTTTATGGTGCCGTGTTTCAGACATTTTATTGTTATTTTATTGTTTCATTCACCAAAGCTGCCATTTTTCTTGATCATCGTTGCCTTTAATCAATTGGGCGATTGCCGGAAAATCATGCCACCGGCTCTGTTGGACCCACCATTGTCAAAATCATCGTCGGTTTCGTCTTTGATCTCCGGCACCATTTCTCAGGAACCGGTGCCGGAGAATCGGTTATTCGATGATCTTAGAGGTTTGCAGTGGCGTATAAATCTTGGGGTTTTTCCATCTTCTTCATCTTCAACTTCCGTTGATGATCTTCGTCGTGCCACCGCTAATTCTCGAAGAAGGTAAGTCAATTCACTTGGTAACCATGACTTATAGTGTCTTTGTTTTGATCCAATTTATGGTATTTGGATAATTGTATTCGTTAGATTCAGTGCAAAGTTCAGAGCTTTATTGATGGGTTTTTTAGCTTAAAATATCCCAAGTTCCTTGCTATTATTGGTGATAAGCATAACATATACAATTATACATGTAATTGTTTTCGTTTGCATATGATTGGTCCAGATTGTGACTTATGATTTTCAACTCTCAACAAGCACAATACATGGAAATACTTTTTTTTTTTTTTTTTGACAATGAGAATGTTGATCTCTATACATCAAGTTAAAGTCAATACTACTTTTTTATTTGATTTCAGTAAGATCAATATCATTTTATATCAAGGTGTTGTTGTTTCATTGGCAGAAATGCATAGAAATTTGTTTTTCCCTTCGGGATTTGAGTGTTGTTTGTTTCAATTATATATATTTGGGCATTTGGCGTTAATTTATTCGTCATATGGAGTGTTGCCATCTTGAGAGATAATGAGTTAATAGAACTTGACGTTTCTTGATGTCTGTCATGTTACTCATGTATGATCCAATTGCATTTTTTTTTTGTTGGATATTCTTGCTTATTTGACATGTAATGCAATGTTTCCAATCCTGTCAGGTATGCGAGTTTGAGAGGGCGGCTCCTGGTTGATCCCCATGTTACAAAGGATGAAAGTAGTTCACCCAATCTTGTCATGGACAACCCGCTTTCACAAAATCCAAGTAAATCTTTGCAAATTTTACACCCCATTATGTCATCTGGATAAATCTATTTCCCAGATTTGGCTGTTATACTGCCATAAATTCCTATTTACTCAGTTTAGAGAAAATTAGATATCTGTAGTGCTAATGTGTATCGTTTTCTTGCACTTTTCATGAGATAGGTTTAATAAGAGCTCATTCCTCCATTATCCGTCTATTTGTTTTTCAGCCAGTTTATATACTTATTTCTATGTTTCATCTTCCATAATTTATATCAAACTTTGTTTCCCTAGAGGAATTTAGTGATGCTATATGCTTATTTAGTGCCAACTGAACTCACAAGAAGGTTAAGCTAAGCAATAATAGTAATCAACAAATGCTTGGTGTGATGAGAAACTAAGGGGCATTTACTTCCAATGTTTTCTGTTTTCATTTTCATTTTCACTTCAACTAACAATCGTAAGAGAAGATAGATCAAGTATTTACCTCACCGTTTTTGAAAACAAATCTAGCTTTTCAGAAATTTTGAGAAGGTCAAAACACTGTTTTATTGTTTCTTAAAATGCATTCTTTCAAGCTTGTCTTCCATCTTCTCTCTATCATAATTTTTCACCACACGAGTCTTCCATCTCGTTGTTAGCAATTTAAAACGAATATAAATTTTAAAAATGAAACTGAAAATGTTTTCAGAAAGTAAACAGGGCCTAAGTTGTTGAATATGTTGTCCTAGTGCCGTCTCCAGCACTTGGAATACTATTAAGTTGATTTTTAACGAGTTTATCTAACCCTCTCTTTCTGCTGTCTCCATCTGTGGTGACTATAAAATGTTCTTTATATGCAGATAGTACATGGGGTCGCTTTTTTCACAATGCAGAGCTGGAGAGGATGGTGGATCAGGATTTATCACGTTTATACCCAGAACATGGCAACTATTTCCAGACAAAAGGATGCCAAGGCATATTGAGACGGATTTTATTATTATGGTGTCTTAGACACCCCGAGTGTGGTTATAGACAAGGTAAATTCCTCAGCCAAGCAACAGTTACACACAATATGTTTACCTTCCTCCTAAATACGTTTGCTCACTTTGGGATGGTATTTACTTTTCCTTCTAACTCGGTAAGTAACCGTGCTTAATTGGTTCGCTTTTGTGAACCTTTTTCATTGATGTTATTTCCTTGCAATCTTATATAACTAGCCTTAGCGCATTAGCACATCTAATTGAATGAAAGCTTTAGTTAACTAATCAAAAGAAGGCATTTCATATGATTTACTCACTGCGAATCTCATGCTCTCTACGCTATCGGAAACGGGATTCAGTTACTATTTTTGTCATATAATCTTTAATGGCAACAGGTTTATAAATACTTTTGCATTGACCACTGCCGTATTATCTGTATGAATGAAATGTTAAAACCTGCATCTGCTTTATTGAAAGGTTCATGAATTACTGAAACATTAAATGACTAACTTGTTGGCGAACCTGATACTTGATGAACTATGAAGTATGAACTGCCTTTCTTGGGCTTCCAGATTCCGTATAACTTGTTTATGTTATGCAAATTTAACTACTTGAATTTTGAACCAACATTAATGAACTTCTTTCATTTATTTTGTAGGAATGCACGAGTTGCTTGCTCCTTTGCTTTATGTTCTCCAAGTTGATGTGGAGCGCCTTGCAGAAGTTCGAAAACTTTATGAAGATCATTTTACAGACAGATTTGATGGTCTCTTTTGTCAAGAGAATGATCTTTCTTACAGCTTTGATTTTAAAAAATCTTCAGACTTAACGGATGACGAAATTGGTTCTCACAGAAAAGGAATGAAAATCAAGAGTCTTGATGAGCTTGATCCTAAGATACAGACAATTGTATTGCTAAGTGACGCGTATGGGGTTGAAGGTGAATTGGGCATTGTTTTATCTGAGAAATTTATTGAGCATGATGCTTACTGTATGTTTGAAGCTTTAATGAATGGGGCTCACGGTTCAGTTGCAATGGCTGATTTTTTCTCTTATTCTCCTGTTGCTGGGTCCCATACTGGTTTGCCACCTGTAATTGAAGCTTCTGCTGCATTGTATCATTTATTGTCGTATGTGGATTCATCTCTGTATAGCCATCTTGTTGATCTCGGGGTTGAACCACAGTACTTTGCTCTCCGCTGGTTGAGAGTTTTATTTGGACGGGAATTTTCACTTGACAGCCTCTTGATCGTCTGGGATGAAATATTTTTATCAGATAATAGCAAAATGGAAAAGCATGCAGAGGACAACACAGACACTTGTTTTAGGATCTTTCATTCATCTCGCGGAGCATTTATCTCAGCTATTGCTGTGGCAATGCTACTTCATATAAGATCTTCACTACTTGCAACGGAAAATCCTACTACCTGTCTCCAGAGATTATTAAGCTTCCCTGACAACACAAACATTAAAAAACTAATAGAGAAAGCTAAATCCTTGCAGACTCTTGCATTAAGTACTGAAATTTCATCCTCAACACCTGCGCTTGTAGAATATAACAACAAAGGTAAATCAGTTATTACAAGATCTGTTACCACCATTGCATGTGAATCAGGTTCACCAAAAACTCCTAAGAATTTATTACCTGATAATAGCTACTGGGAAGAAAAGTGGAGAGTTGTTCACAGTGCTGAAGAACTTAAACAAGATGGAGTAGAAAAGCAGGTTCCATCTCAGAAAAAGAGATGGACAGAAAAGGTAAAGTTAAGTTTAAAAAGAACAGTATCTGAACCATCTTCATCAACAATCAAGAGTGGTAAAAAGGAATCAAAGACATCTGTTAAGCGCAGTTTGTTAGAAGATCTATCCAAGGAACTTGGGTCAGAAGAAGATATAGAAAATCTCGGCTGTCATGAAACCTTATGCCAGCAGGATAATCATTCTGTAGCAGTTGAGATGGAGCAACAAGATGATGGCTCTGACGTAAGCAACAATTACGGTGCTGATGATAGATGTCTTAGTAGAAACACCGGCAGCGAGGAAAATTCATTCAACCTAGCTAGTCCTCCTAATGAGTTCAAAGATCATGAAAATGTCTCACAGAAAAGTAGTGTTGGGTCTAATTTATTCATTGATGAAATTAATGAAATTTCACATAACAGTCCCATCGATTCACCCCTTCCAATCTCTGATCATCCTGAGAACAACCTATCTCCGGTGGCAGGGCGCAATAATGAATCCACAGGAAATTCGGCCACACTTTCTAGTTCTAGGAATATAAAACTGAATAAATTCCAATGGCTTTGGAAATTTGGCCGTAATAATGGTGAGTTGATGTCTGAGAAAAGAGGACTTGCTTCTGAGGCTGTAAAACAAACCAACAAGTATAACGATCAAAGTAATACAGCTTCCTCTTCTACAGCTGGTGATCTTTGCAGTTCTGTTAATTTTAATGGAGATTCTGCTGACCAGAATGTGATGGGAACTTTAAAGAATATTGGGCAGTCCATGCTTGAGCATATTCAGGTAAAGTTCATTTTGGTAGTCACTAAAATTTAATAACAAGTGAGTAAACTGACAATAATGTGATGTGTAAATCCTAAACTTGTGTTTCAGAAAAGTTATCTCAAGGACTGTGTGTTTGTGTAACAGGTGATTGAGTCTGCTTTCCAACAAGAGTGTGGTCAGGGAACTTCATTGGATAATAATACGTCTAAAAATGTTCTGGTTGGCAAAGGGCAGGGTACTGCCATGTCAGCTCTCAAGGAGCTTCGCAAAATTAGCAACCTTTTGTCTGAGATGTGAAACGAACCTTGTGATGGTTGACATGTGTATATATTATGTATATTTTTTTGTAATTTGTAATTACAATTTTTAGCAGTAATAATGTACAAGTGTCTCTTTAGCAATGATAATATAAAACTGTCGTTCGTCTGCTTTACTTCTGCAATTCATGAATATAAAGTTTGCAGATGTTTAGAGGTGAATATGTAAATACATGTATTCATGTTACATGAAATGAAATAAATTATGATGATTCTTTCCTGCTCTTGTTTATCGTGTTTGGAGGATGCAAAAATCAATCCTAAACTACTACTACCACTATTAAAATTATTGATACTGACGACAGTGATGGATTTGAATTTCCTACTACGACTACAAAGTCGCAACTTGGACAGCCAAATCGACATTGAATGACTGACGTTCTAATTCTGTATTTTGGAATAAAATTATGAAGTTGAATCATGGGCAGTTCGATCTTGACAATAATAAAGTTTAAGATTGCTTTTAGATGGAAATTTAAGTTTTATTGGCACTTAAATTACATTCTTGACTAATCTTGACCACAAATTCCTTGATCTTGGATACACAAGGCACTTAAATGGTTTGACCCTCCAAACTGTAGGCGGAGTTCAGTGAGATTGAGAATGATTGCTCAACAGGTTCCTCAGAATTGCTCACCCCATCAGACTGCAACTCATGTTGGGCATTTTTTAGCTTAAAAAGCCGACTGGGTCCTAACTCCTAATGTTTGTTTTCATGAATTTTTTTAGCAATTCAAGGGGGGCCTATTAAGCCATCACCGACATTGAGTACACTTTGTCAGGTTGATTTAGTAAGGTTAATGAATCATTGGGCTTTGAGTAATTGTTAATGGAGTTTTATTCCTGTCCTTATTAGTTTCTATTTGGAGCTTAACTCTTGGCATTTTACTTAGAAAAGTTAACCATTTAATGTGAGCGGGTGCAAGAGTGCAACCAAGAAGGCTCAATGAAATAAATGATTGATGGTTACAAATAAAAATGTACATTATATGTAACATTGACAGGCAAGACTTGGATTAACCCTGCTTCAAATAACAAACAATACATCCTTTCTTAGAGACTGAAGTCTACATTATATTGTAGCTCCCTTGGTGGGGCATGGAACCATAAGAATAGCTAGGTACAGGTAAAGGATCTGCAAATGGATTAGAAGAACCCATAACTGACATCTGTTGAGGGTAATGAGTATATGGCTGCTGCTGCTGGTAAGGTACCATCACTGTGTTGTGTTGTTGGAACATCATTTGCTGTTGCTGGAGCATCATTTGTTGTTGAGACATCAATCCCATTTGTACGTTAGATGGAAGCGCTACGTTGTTCGATACTGCAAATGGATCTTGCTGATTATAACTATTGAACGGATTATGTATAGCCGTCCCCCCATATCCATAACCTGCATTTTGTTGTTGAAATTGTCTCCTTGCATTTTCATCTTCATACAAACTGTCTAGCAATAGCTTGTCAAATCCACCAGCCTGACTCAACATAAGAAGGAAGAGAGTGAACATCAATGTTTTCTTCTTACAGGTTTAAAGGATTGTCTGCAACCTCATTGAACTTAATACGAAAAGAACTTCAGCATGATTTAAATGCAACATAATATAATTTGAGCTTTTCTTAATAGTCATACTAGTAGTAATTTGATATTTGAGTATGTATAGTGTGTGCACATAAAAACTATTTCCTAACAGAACTCTTTATGTTGGTATTGAAGTGTGTGAACTTATATGATAGCAAGTGATGAAGTTGTAAAACAAACCATTTTTTGATCTGACGCTTGGCGGGTGAGGTTGCTTGGCGTGGTAACAAGTGCAAGTTCCCAACCAGTAGTTCCAGTTATATCAGTCAAAGCAAGATTGTTTGAATTGTTTCCTACAAAAAGTAGGAAAATCTTAGAATTGGATCAAGTATCAAACAACAAAAAAGCATGGTTAAATAAATGATGGAAATCCAAACAAGTATATTTTGTAATTATTTGAGCATCCGGAAGACTAGATAATGAATTTCATTCTAGCATAGTGAAGCAAATTGTAATCTCAATTACACAGGGGCAGCCACTATAAAAGCGTATAATTCTTAATCAACTATCATATAATCTAGGCCTTACCACCAGGTGGTATGATTGCAAGTGCCAAAGCATTGCTATCCTCTAGTTCTTGAGCTTTTGGATTTATTTCATTTAGACCCTGCAAAGGTGAACCAATATATTATATATTCCATCAAACCAAATTTCACAAACATGAAAGTCATTATTACCATATAAATTCATAACCAAAGTATACCAGAAAATCATCATAACCATCAGTCAATATCAAAGGAGGAAGTTCAGTGTCCTTTGTTTGTTCCTTTTCAACAGGTTCTTCCTCCTTGATTTCTTCAGCTTGTTCCTCAATTACTTCAAGCTCTTCAGTTTCTTTTTCTTCTGGTTCTTCTTTCGGTGGTTCTTCGTTTTCTTGATCCTGATGTTAAAAATAACCTTCATTAACATACATATACATTGGGGACATACATGAAAGTTTATGAAAAAATTGAACTAAAACATAGATGCAAGATTGTTGAGCAAAATGTAATGATAAAAAACTTGTGAAAAACTATAGTGCGTCAAAATCGATATGCAGAATAGATAAGCATGTCTTATGAATTTGTATTAACAGCTATTACTTTTCTTACCAAGCTCTTAACACTGCCTGATGTAGGTGCTAATTCTTTAATGTATTCTTCCATTGTGGCAACAAAAGAAGGTGGTGGCTGTTTATTGTAAGAAAGAACTTAGTCACAAATTATTTGATGTCAAAATGAAATATAACTATTAACGGCCAACAAAGAACCTGTCTCAAAACTGGAAATTGAAAATTTCTTGCAAGGTCTAAGCCCTTGCAGTATTCATAGAAATCAGCAAGACATTCAGCCTGCATACATAGCAAAAATAATCATTCATTTGTTAAGCATAAATATAATTCAATTTGGACAACAAGAATGTGTGTTAAGTAAAACATCATTATGAACCTGTTGGCCAGCTCTTTTATATATATGCAAAGCATTTATGGCGTCGTGTTTCGCCATATCAAAGAACTGCATTTTTCATTAGTTAGTACCATTCAGAATTCAAGTGAGGTGATCAAAATAAAAAATTAAACTGAGATAGCTAGAGATTACCACATCCCCAAGTTTTATGATTCCATCATTGAGGGAACTATATATTTTGTAACTCTCTTTCAAAATCTGAATGATATTTCCATACGAGAAAAAGTATTGTTAGAGAAATGACATTATTTTTTTAAAACAGTACTTATTAAAACTGCTATGTTTCTTTATTATGTGAAAAAGTACAAACTAAATATTCATACCAAGGCCAATGCATACTGTATTAGATAATTGTTGAAAGCTGATCCTTCAGGCTGCAATATATTAAAGCAAATTAATTAGATGTTAATATGTTATCTAAGCACAAAAAAAAAGTGCAACAATTTTTTCATGCAGATTCCAAATCTAACTTTTTCTTATAAAAACTCATACTTGACAGCAAACAAGTCGGTAAAGAAGTTGCTGCAGCGCCGGTAACTGCTCCAACAGCTCATCACTAGTCAACACTGTTGTTCTCCTATGTGTCTGTCAAAGCTGAAAGTTACTCATTTTCTGAAAACAGTAACAAAAATTTGCATTGAACATATAGTGTGTGATTAAAACTGAGGGAAAAGTACACACTTTAGTTGAAGCCGGCGATGATAATTTTGTTGAACGCTCGAACTCGATGTCATATTTAAAAATTCTAAAACATTCAAGTCTTTCTTCTAAAAATTGTGCATAGGTTCGAACCCATGCAGAACAATCCCAAGCTGCATAGAGGAATCTGATTAGGCATGACATGCAAGAAAGTTCAAATAACAAAATAATTAATCCATAAAACCAATTAATTTACCTAGAGGGCTTGAGTCATCTTTGAAGTTGGAAATTCGGAGAAACCGTACTCTGTGTGAGTAGTTTACAAGATCTTCTTTGAAGCTAAGATCACCCTCTCTCAATATCCTATGGACCACAATCAATGTCTTTATGGCAACCTATAATTTCATTATTCAGTTAACATACAAATAAATGCCTTAGAGCAAAAATATATTACACGAAGAATGCAGGCATAACAAAAACCTTACCTACACTTTTCTGACACAGGCACAAAACTTTTTACGACATATCATATTAAAAGAAAGAAGAATTGAACTTTTTTTCTTTAGCTGTTAGTGCATTGAAACGATGCCAAACTAGTATATGTTTGAAATCACGGTGATACAATCAATTTGTTAAAGCTCGAAAGAATAAATTTTGGCAAAATCACAGTGGCTCACCGTAATTATGTCAAATTCACCGCCAGTGTACATAAACCTACAGTAAGTATGAAAAGGACTTACTATCCAATTTCGGGTCTTTAAAAGTCTCTTGGAAAGGGTCTGTAAGCAGTAAGATACATCTGCCCTTGGTTGGTGAGCTGATGTAGCATAGAATATTTCTGCAAAGAAGAGCAAAAGAGAGAAATAATTTACACAATATTGGAATAGCAAATAAGTTTAATATTCCAATTTGACCCTGTTGTATTGTTTTCATTTCTAATTTCTTCTAACGCAAGCAATGTCATGGAAAGTTAACAAACATAATAGGTTGATCAACCAATGCTCCATCAAGAAATTTTTCAAATATTGGAAAGATGAAATTGAAATAGGCATAATCATTTTTATATATATTCAACAAATTTTGAAAACTCACTTCGAACGTGACGTTCCTTAGGTGGATATTCGACGTGACTTGTAGCTTTTACAATTGCAATGTCCAATTCCTATGATAACAAAATGAGAAAACACATATAATTCATGTGAATATTGGGCTAGAAAATAAAAATTGGTGATGAAAATAGAGATACATAGAGAAATAATATATATATATATAGATATCAACCTTGTATTCGCTATTGACCTTGGCTAGGCCAACCTTTGTGGAATCTTTAAGAGCTCCGTAGGCCTTTCTCCATGTTTGGAACGTTCCCATTCATCAATTGCTATTGAATTTGGAATCAAGGAGGGAAACAAAGAAAGAAGAAGGAACAAACAATCTTGTTGTTTTCCTTCTTCTTACAATCTTCTTGTTGTTGTTCTTCTTCTTTTCTTTGTTACTGTATCGTTTTCCAATAATAAAAACAAAAATACCAACGATGAAAAGGGTATTTTGGTAGTTTTTGTTTGCATGAACCTTAACTAATAATAACTAATTTATGTTAGTCCTTGTCGTCGTTGTTTATTAATTTTGTTAAGTCTGCGGCATTTTAACATAATATTTTCCCTCTCATTCTAACCTAACAAATTCCATCTAAAAAAATGTATTGTACCAATTTCATTCTTATCTTCTTGCTTTTTTTTTTTTTGATGCTGCACGTTTGTTCTAGAAATTATGATGTTGCACTCAATTTTTTTGGATTTTTTTTGACAATATTTTGTACACTTTTTTTCTTGAAGGAAATATTTTGTACACTTATTTAATACTAAAAAAATGCATCACACCAATTTCATGCCTTTCTTTTTTAAGAAATTTTTTTGTACACTTATTTAATACTAAAAAAATGCATCGCACCAATTTCATTCCTATCCTGTTGCTTTTTTTTTGACAATATTTTCTAGATTTATTTAATACGTTTACAAACAGAATACCATAATTTCCATGCAAACTCGGCTACCCTAATTTCCATATAAACTTGGTTGTATATACCAAGCCCTAAACTGTGTTTCTCTCAATTGCCTTCAGATGTCAGGATTCCCTTTAAGTTTCAACGAAGACAATTTCCTTTGATTGTATCATTTGCAATGACAATTAACAAAAGTCAAGTGCAGTCGATTAAACATGTTGGTGTATATCTACCAACACCTGTATTTTCTCACAGACAGTTGTATGTTGCTGTTTCAAGAGTTACATCCAGAGAATGACTAAAGATATTGATCACTGATGAAGATGGTGAAGATACCAATGTAACGTCTAACGTCGTATATGAGGAAATATTTTGCAATGTGTGATGAAACTATATGCCAATGTACTAAAAATTTCATATTTCTTTTACCGAATTATTGATAGAATTACTGAATTTTCTTTTATAATATTTTCAGATTTCATACATTTTATGAAGTGTTTTATTTTGTCTACTGTGAATTATCACGTGTTATTCTTTCACCATTATCAGTTATATATTGCATTTTATTATTCGTATATCAATCCCTTTACAATAAATATGTGCGGAGCACAGGTCAAAAATCTATTATATATATATTTCAACCGGCTGTCTGCAGATTTGGTCATGTTAATTTACAAATATGCCTGTATATTTTGAATAGTTTTTAATAATTTTTTGAATGGTTACATGCATGTTACAGCGTGGAATTTAAACCAACCTCCTTAAAATATTTAATGAACATTTCATTTCATATTTACAAAGGAGTCTCAAGACTAAATTTGGTACGAGTAAAATGTAACTTTTACGGTAGCCTAGTTCTAGTTAAATCGACAAGTACAATGCATTATATAATTTTATAAAAACCAAGTTTAAAGAGAAGAATGAATATAGATTTGTTTTGCTGTTCTGCGCGTTTCTGTTTTGCAGTTCTGCGCATCGGGGTTGTTGTTTGTTAGCCATTAACTTTTGTTATCCTTTATTCCATCCGTTCTAAATTACAAGAAGAAGAAAAAAATCACATTTATTAAGAAAACTAAAGCATAAAAATTTGTAGTGTATTTTTTTTGTATTTTTTTTATAGGAAGATGGAAAAACAATTTTCATTGACTATTGGTTATGGAGAAAATGAAAGAGATAGAAAATTAAATGTAATTTGCATTTAATTTTATTAGAATAAACAAAAAAAATCTTGGAAAAGACGATTTTCTTTAAAAACAAGATTAAATAGGAGAAAAGATTCTCTTTTTTGCTTATATTTTGGACAAAGAAAATGAATTTTTTTTGCTTATATTTTGGGACGAAGGGAATACATTTTTATATAGCATTTTTATTTTACGTTTAGAAATCCAATCCAATAGAGAACTTTCATAGTTTGAGTTTCTTTACTTGTAATAATTGCAAGTGAAAATGAAAATAATCCATTTACATTGCATTTGTTACACATATTTCTTCTATTATTTGTGTTGATACTAGATATAGCAATGGATTCTTTACGTATGCCTATTGTATGTCTCTTGAGAATAATTCAAGGGTTTGTTTTTTTCAGAGTGTTGTTGAATTGGTTTGAGGGTATGAATGACTAATGAAATCATTGGGAATTTTTAGTCAAATGGTTTTTGAAGTGTGATAGTGTGTTTCTTGTCTATAGTTTAAGAGGATTACATCAATGCAAATTTTTATATAAATGTAAATATATATTTGCTGAAAATTACTATTTCTTACTATAATTCATTCTCAAAATTCAAAACCAAGAGGACTAAACCAAAATATTTCTGCAGTGAAGGAGTACTTAATGACATGATCTTAAATTTCGGCCAAGTAACCACAATTGTAGCCACAATGTATAGGATTTTATTTTGTTTTATTTTATGATTTATGATCTCTACAAATGTGTATTTTGTGATTTTTAATAGCAAAATAGATTTTTTTTAAGATGAATGGAGATTAGTGATGTCTCTCTCATTTTCTTCATAACAAATAACCAATAAAAATTCTTTTTATATTTTTCTATGAAACTAATTTTAAGGAATATACAATAAACTATACTCCAAGTTATAATATCTTAGTTTTCTTAATACGTTTGAAGAAAAAAAACTCTTGATATCACTGAGACAATGTTAACCTTCTATACCTCGAGGTGCAGTTGGAGAAGAATGACTAGTAATGACCGAATTAAATTATAGAATGCTAATAGAAAATAATTTTCAAAGCATGTCAGACAATGTGAGTATGTCTTTTAATTCCGGAGCTCAATCTTATTTGTCATGTGAGAATTAAACTCCTTATGTCAAATCCAACCCAATAGTTATAATAAGTATTTTTACTCCAAACAATTATAATATCTTTTTTCTCTTGAAAAATGATCTATACAAAGACAACTCAATGGTGTTAAAAAAAAAAAATCAATATTTAACTACATTTTATTGAACTTTTTCCTAGATAAAATTACCCTTATCAACTCAATTCTTTTTCAAATTTATATTTAAACTTAAATGAATCTACGCCAAAAGTATAAGAAAATGAAAAATTAACTACCTTTTAGTTTGAAAAAATTTATGCTACAAATTTGTCAATATAATTTAATCCTTTTTTGAAAATTTAAATTTAAAAACACATAAAATAAATAAAATTAACTTTTTTTTGGGTAGTGATAAATTAAATTAACGTTAATGTTTTACGATACAATAATATATATATATATATATATATATAATTAAATTAACGTTAATGTTTTAAATTAACTACCTTTTTTTTTTTTCATCTCTCATCAAATGACATCATCCCTCTGTTTTAAGTAAAAAAGGAGAGGATTTTACTCCACATTTTAACTCTCCTCTCACTCTCACTCTCACTCTCCCTCTGAGATAGGGTTTTGAGCTAGTCGGCCGCTCGTTTATTCCTTCCACCGTCAAACCTTGCTGCCAGGCCATGATCTTCGTTCAATTCAACTACAGGTAAATCAATATCCCCACTTTTTCGTCGGATCTGATTCCACAACTCACTTTTTCATCTTCTTTTAATCTCTCTGCTAACTTTCACATCTGTCATCTTCACTTCCAGGGAATATCTCCATCTGTTGAACATTCTATTATGCGCTTTCTTTGGTTCTTCATTATCCACCGTAATTTCCTTGATTAATCTACCATGTGTATCTCTCCAAAGTAAGAATTTTCAAAACACTTTTGAACACATTTTCTTTATTGTTTGATTAGACATATGTTCAGTTTCTGCAGTCTTACTCTATATTTACTTCATTGCTAACTCTCCTTACGGTAGCTATTTAATTTCGAGACAATGAAAAAATAAAAATAAAAGAGGAACAAACTTATTAAATGTGTGTCCAATGAATTTCTTATGCACTTTGGGTTCATATTCCTTATGTTGTTGTTGTTGTTGAACAGTTATTGAGGTAGTATATAGTTAAAGAGTTGTGTTATTTGAACATACAACTTATTTGACAATCATGGATTTACAAAGAAAATGTAGATATTGACACGAAAATCAAAGTAATAGAGAGATAAAATAAATACTTAATGTGAGTATGAGAGATAAAGTTGTCACAAAAATTGTCATAAAATGGTTGTACAAATATCATTTCTCTAGTTACAATAGAGTTAAAAGAGGAACTAATGTGTTTGTTGTGCTGCTGTTGTGCATTTACAGAGCTTTCTCCAACCTCACCACTTGACCTGTTGTGCCCCTCAACCAAGTTAACATTTCCAGAACCTTCTCCAACCTCATAACTTGACTTGTTCCCACCAGAATTTTGAGCAACATTTTTTTCTGGGACAGAGTTTTCGTCCATTGGAATTTCTCTGCAAGAATCATTCACATTCACATGTTCACCACCACTCACAAGAATCAACGAACACCTGGGATCCAGCAGAGTGAGGAACAACATTGACGTTGGAAGAGTGAAGTGAAGCTTGGTAACAATTCCATTTGCGTTTTTTTTTTATGACAGCTTTTATCTCCCAAAGTTCAATAATTGTCCCCTTAATGCACCCTTTTATATATAGTATACCATATTTCTTTCATACTTACCTGTCTTTGTAATCAAATGGGGAAATTTCTTGAAGTTCAATTTTATTGTCACGTTTGATTAGTTTCTTTATCCCTCTTTGCTTATTTGATTATTTTTTTACTCCAGATTATAAGGGGTTTGATGTTTAAGTTTATTTGTTTTTTCAAACTTATTACAATCTTTATGTTTGAATGGTACTTTCATTCCAGTAGGTTTTTGTAACTTTAGCTTTTAATTTCTGCAATCACACGTCTTTAACCTATCAACCTGCATATTTATTGATAGTTTTTTAATTATCATGTCAAAACTCAAAAGTATGCCTGTTAGATTTGATTAATCTCCATGGTATTCCTATTGCAACAATATATGATCTTTCTTGTTGTGTGTATGCATGAAATTTTCCGTCACTCCATTTCTGATTTCATCTGTGAGCAAAAAGTATGTGGCCTTGATATGAGAAAAGTTGTTAGACCACCAATGCCTTTTGATTTCCTTATGTTTATTATTCTACCTTGGTTCTTAGTGCATAGGTTCCCTTAGCAAATATACTCGAAGGAGTGGTTTCTCTTCCAATTCATATGTTTATGGTTCCCAACTTTTTTTTTTGTTTCCACTATTACAACAAAGAAATTCACCAAGTCCAGGTAACTAACACAATACAACCAAAGTATGGATATTTAATTAAATTAAATTCACTAAAATGATAGATTTTGTCTCACCTTTAACTCCAATTCTTGTGTTTTTCGTTCATGATGAATCAATTAAAGTATTGAAACTTTTCTTCATTCATAGCTCTATACTATATACCTTTTGATATGTTTATAGAGTTATGAAGTCCTGTCATTTTCATTACTCCCTTTCCTCCTCAGTATTTGACGAGGCTTCACAATTTCTATCTTTCATCATGTTTGCATTGCAGTGTCAATAATTAAAGAAGTGATGCGCACCACTTGTAAGTGCTAACTTCTACCATATTTAACCGATGTCAATTTGTTTGGTCCTATGCCATGCTTCCTTTAGCTATAATAACAACTTTTTATTTTATTCATTTTACGGCACATGCACATTCCTTCCTATGCCTCTAAAGTACACACCTCACTCTTGCTCCCTCTCAACCTTGTTAATTGATTTTAATTTATGGTAGCTGCTAGTGAAATTGAATGTGTCTGTGATAGTAAAATTGGTATATATGCAAGCATGTTAATGTTCCATGCAGCAGCTTGCTGGCTATAGTGACAGTTAGATTGTGTGAGAAATGTGAATTTGTTGTTGTTGAGCAGTCTAGTGTGGATGATTGTTTGTACTTTTAAAGATTTTTATAATTATCTCTTAATTCTACTCATGCTGCTTATAATGCAAGTCTAGTGAGGATGATAAATATTTTGATGCCCAACATGCTGCAATTAATTCTACTCATACTGCCTATAATGTAAGTATGTATTACTTTACATCATGATTCATGACAATAGATTTCTGGATGTTAGAAACTTGGAGATTTGCATTACCAATTAGCTAGCATATATAAACTATGGAAATTGGAAATAGGGTATTTGTTCTTTCTATGCTTGCTGTTTTTGAACTTTAATGAGCTTTGTCTCCATAAGGATAGTAGTACTTTGGTGTTGAAGATGACATCTATGGTTTGTTCTAGTATATTATTGATCCTTATTTAATATTAATCTGGTTAATCCAGTTTTAAGTTGTACTTTAGGGCCGGTGTTCTATCATCCACCTTGAGAAAAGGTCTATTAGGATATATTTTAGCATTCATACTTTTTTAGCTTGCCAACATTCATAATCTCGAAAATCCCCACTGCATTTCTTTCTTGTGATCCTAATTGCTGCAAATGTGTATTGGTTTGTTGCCTGAGCAGTTAACTCATCTTGTAGTGATGCATTGCGTCATGCATACATGATACTTGCATTGCTGTTTTTTTTTTCTTGGTGATTGGGATTATTGCTAGTCGCTTTTTGATATGATACTTGTATTATTCTGGTTAAGGAAGTAATTGGTTTGTTAGATTATATATATGATGTATTTCTGTTGCTTGGAAATTACATCTTTTTATGATACTTGCTGCTGGTTTTATGTTGATGTGTCCTCTGCTCATTAAAACTCATTAAAACCATGGAGTCAATATTGTTTTGTCATTTATTCATTCCTTGAAGAAAAACGAAATCACTCTGTCTATTGAGTAAGGAAGCAATATATAGTAACTTTTACTATTCTGTAATAAAAAATTACCTGAATTTTCTTTATGTTTTTATTTTAGTAAGCATTGGATAAAACAATATACTCATTCTATTCTAATTTTCATTTCTTTTCTAGTTTTCATTATGACAGGACATCTCATGGGTACCCTAAGAAGGGTGGGAACTGTCAGCTCAGCTCCGGTCAGATGTAGATTGGGTAAGCAGGGTCAGTCCAATTTTTTGCAACAATTATGTGGTCTATCATAAATCTCATTTTGTTGCAAAACAATTTGGGTATGACGATGTCACTTCATGGAGTACAATATAAAACAAAGGATATCGTGGAACAATTACGTTTCTCTACACTGATTCTTCACATATTTCGGATGAGAACTACCAGACAAAAATGTAGCAACAATATAATATACCACCAACATCTTACAACCATTAGGCGCATTAATTTTCATTTTATCTACCTGTGGTTTCCTTGATTAATTATGTTACCATCTTACAAAAGTAGAGATGACTTATTTTATGTATTTAAGATTTACTTTTTTTTATGCAATAGAACTTGGTTGAATGTTATTTATTTTAAATGGTGATGTTTGGTGTAGTATTTTTGTATATCTTTAGTTTTGATCAGACATACTCAAAATTTGACGTGAATGAGTACTAGATGCATAATTAGTCAAGGTGGTTATCAATTTTTAGTTATCAATAGCAGAAGAGTTAAATCCTATCATAGTAGTGTTTGAAACTCGTATTAAATCCTTTTGAGTAAAGGTGAACTTTGTTAAAGAAAAATCCTTAATAAGAGAATCGATCTCATACCTTTGAGAACAGATAGTTATCAAACATACTTGATACTCACAAATATAAAAATGGATTGAATTTGGGTATCAATGAATTTGTTTGCTACTCTAACTCTCTCCTTTGCATAAACCTCATCAACGGTCTGCAGTAAAGTACCATGTTTATGCAGTGTTCGTTCAAGATATAAGAGCTGTTTTTGCAAAGCAGTGTCATTGTTTGTCACACCTTTAGAGAAGGAAATCCATGCTTTAGAGAAGGAAATCCATGCTTTTCTTCCATAAGGCTTGCTTAATCTTCCTAAGAATGATACTTTAGGAACTTTCTTCTTTAGGGAGTAGTTTTTTTTTTTTTTTTAACAAAAAAACATTACTAACTATACTTAATAAAAATGTTTTAGTAAAGAGTAATGATATTTATAAAACCATTTTGTGACAACTTTGAACAATAGTTTTTTCTCTGTTTTTTATTGGACAAAAACTATAGAGACATAGAGAAGAAGAGAGAAAACAAGAACACAATAAATGTATTTGAGAGAGAATTGTCCCAAAATGTTTATATAGATGTCATGAGTTGCTTAATCGACAACTAAAAAAATCAAAGCAACGATGGAAAGCAGTTTGCCAACTATAGACGGTTAGGTTCGATTTCCTTTTGCCTTTTATCATCATTGCATTTACCCTATGGAAACGGTGTTATCGAAAATTAATATTTTTGTCAAATTTATGGAATAATCAAAGTTGGGCTAAAAATGATATTAATAGCACTTACATTATTATTTATTATACTAAACATTTCTTTAGTATTACATATTACAAGGAAAAAATAAAATCTTTAGTACTAAGGTGATACATTCTACTTCAACAACATTTATCTATCTATACGTATGAGAAGCCAAAAGGCATGTACCAGCCACATTGGGACGAAGTATAAAGGTGAAGAACCTCTCCCGGATGCCATAACGCAAAGAAATTCAAAGTGTAATAGAATCTTTTGGACTACTTCGTTGCTTATCTCATCCAGCCTCTTTTTCAACTTATCTTCTAGTAAAGGAGGAAGAAGAACTCAAAAAGTAAAAAACAGGGGGGGTAAATATTACAAAAAATATAGATAACTATTTTTTTTTATTTTTAATAAAGTCTCAAAAAAAGCATATGCTCTACTACTACTACAAACTACTATCATTTGTGTGCATTTGAGCTAGCATTCAGCCTCCTAACAAATTGCCCCTGCCACATCACAAACAAGGTAGATGTGTTACCTTAATTGTGACAAACAAGGAAGAAAACGATTAAGTTAATTTCATTTAGGAATTAGGATGTTTAATTAATATTCCCTATCAATATAAAATACGTATTTTATTCATTCATTTAATTACATATCACCATTTAGACATTTGTGAAGATATTTGATTGATTACTTCAATCGCTTTCACCTTCCCTTGTTTTGCTTGTGCTTAAGAAGTAATTACGTTATTTTCAGTTTGGCGTGAAAATCACAAACTCTCTTTTCATAGTTCTTCAGTTGAGACTAGTACTTTGTCTGTCTAACGACCTTACATTAGAATAATGTTGATGATGTAGTAGTACAGTATTAGAAGAATGTAGACAAAAACATTATTTTTTTAATTGAAAAAGAATCCCATGAGAGAAGTTTATATAGCCAAAACAAGCGTTAGGCTTGTTGATAAATTATTATTATTCTTTTCAAAAAACACAAAAGAAGAAAACCTAAACATTGGTGCAGAGTGCAGTAGCTAAACGAATTGAAAAATTGAAATAGATAGAACCTCAAAAGTTGGACAAAAAGTGACCAACGCAACAACCACAAAGGGGGTCCACTCTCCATAAACAAAAAAGAAACTATCTATGATGAAGATGCTCATTATCCAATTATCATAAACTAGATTTCCTCTAATCTTCTAGTGTCTTCAACTGATTGATCATACCTTCATTCTTGGCCGTCGATCTGCATTGACCTTCCTAACTTGATATCTGATTTTCTTAGAGATGAGGCGTGTACGACGCTTTTCTTTGTAACGCAGCACGCTGGCTTCTCTTACACCACTTCCTCCTCCTCCATTCTCCCATAACAAATCTATTTGTGACAGCCGTGCCTGTCTCCCACAATATCAATAAACAATTTGTTAATTATTCACACTATCTATTAAATAAATGTGTCACGACTATATGCTACTATTATTTATTTCAAATAATGTCACAACGTGACCTAAATTATAACATATGCTACTAGAAAGTGAGAAAAAATATCACATCACCCATACCTTTGACCCAAGACAAAATCTTAACATGAACATACAGTCCTGTTATTCCATTGAAAATACACAAAGATAGTATGTAGCATAATTTTATTACAACATTTTGGTTCATAAAAAAGTGAGACTGAAAACTATAGCATATGAGATGAGACCACAAGTATGTTTTTACTTTAGCCTTTTTATTGGATAACATATTCAAAACCCATTTAAATACTTGTAAGAGAATGTTTCTATTTTTTTGAAATAGAAAAAGGAAATTGTCTTGAAAAGTAAAGTAAAAAATGAATAGGGCATGACATGCATGAAATACTTTACTATTTTAGCTTCATAAAGTGTTATTCCCATATTCCACGTGATTAAAATCTCACCTTGGTAGTCTTTTTAAATATGTAAAACATAGAAAAATAATAATGCTTTGCTAATATATGATGTTCAATTGACATATGAGGGAATAAGGTACTGAAAACAGAGCATTGAAATTGAAATTGGTAATTAAGGTTTAAACAAAAAACAGGTGTTGAATTTTGATTGGGTAGATGAAAAACATACATTAACATCATTTCCCGAAGCATCGGAGACAGGGCTGTCATCGGCGAACGGTGTTCCTCGGTCAGACCAAGCTTTCCGAACACCGTCGTAATTCAATTTCAACAACAATCCACTTTTCAACTTTGGCGATTCCATTTCTTTCAATTCTGCATTCAGTCTCTCCACCGCAACAACCTTCTTCTTTTTCTTCTTCTCAGTCTTACCACCACCGACACTGCATATTTTGGGCGAAATTTTAAGCATATCAACCGCCGGAAAATTCCACCAATTACCTTCATCAACATGACGAAGAGCTCTCACTCCACCTCTCTGTAATCCTAACCGGAAATCGAATTTCCCGCCAAAACCAATCCATGGATGAGAAGAAGAGACATTAGATTCATTTTCCTCAATTCTACCTCCCATGATGCTATCTATTCCTTCTTCAATTTCCTCGTCGAGTATCGATTCCGCGTCAAAATCATCATCATCATCGTTCAATTCAAGACAATTCACCATTGAACTAATCTCTCCGGGACTCTGACACGGTTTCACCGGTTTTGGCTCCGAAGGGAAATCGGGCTTGCCGTGAAGTAAAAAAGATGATGATGTGTCCAATACTCTGAAAGGTAAAAGAAGTTCAGAAGTGTCGAATTCATAAGTTTTTTCTGATTTGGTGAGTTTATTATTGTTGGGGTTTGTTTTGAGATTGGGATTGGGATTGGAGAAGAGGTTTGGGTATGCGGTGTTAAGAAGTGTTGCAGCTTCGTTGTAGGTTTGATTGGGTCGTTTTCTCGGGGTTCTGGGTTTTGTGGTGTAAATTGCAAGTGGTGAATTGCTTGATTCAGAGATTGTTGAAGAAGGTGAAGAAGATGTTTGTGATGTTCTACTCCATGAACATGGTGGTGATGATTTAACTATATCTAAATCCAACCCGATGGTTCTTCCACCTGTTCCACTAAAACACGAAGACATTTTCGGAATTAAGAATTGAACATGAGTGGAAATTGGGTGAAATTGAGGGAGGGCAGAAAAAGTACAAGCTAAACCCTAAACCCAAAAAGGTAGAAGGAACAAAAGTTTAGTTTTAAAAAAAAGATAGACAAATGAAGAAAAATCCAAAGGGGTTTAGTTTAGAATATAGAGAAAGAACAAAGAACCTGAAATAGATTGGTTTTAAAAACAGGAACAGGGCATTGCAAAGTGGCAGAGAGTACTAATAATACAGTGAAGAAAGGAGGGTGGCCAATGAATTGAAGAGTGTGAAAGCATAAGAGAGTGTTAATTATAAGAGTTATAAGTGAGATGGAGACAGAGGAGAGAGAGAGAGAGAGAGAGAGATAGAAAGAGGGGGTGTCACGGGAGAAGGAAGATAAAAGGGAAAGGTCCGTTGAGAGAGTGTGTAGTTATAGGCAAGACTGACATATAGAGAGAGAGTGAAGAAGAAGAATAAGCACACCACCGACTTTAGAGAGAGAGAGAGACACAGTAACATACACTTGCAGAGTGGAGGTCTCACCTTAGTAGATACAGATGAAAACGGAGGAAGAGACAGTGCTCAGTTTCTTTCTTGTTCCTAATGTGGGACCACTACCATTCACCTCCAGTATCATTTTTTACTATCTCTTCAATTATTCTACTGGTTTCTTTTCCTATAATACCCTTCATCTTTTAAAGAAGAATTAATATATATAATTCATTTAAACATTTATAAAAAGTTAATTTAAAAATTTGAAAAACAATTTAAGTGAAAAGTATTTTACTGAAACTATTTAAAAAGTCAAACTGAAAATTTCATATTAGATTTCTGTTGGGTCTAATTGTAAATCAAGTTTTGCTTAGATTAAACTCAAAAAATTATTTTGAAATGAAAGCAAAGTAGGGTTGCTTTTGCAAAATAAAGCCAACTCAAACTTAAATATGAAAACTTCAACCCAAATGCACAATATTGAATTCAATTTGTATCACTAATCATGTAAATATATATATATTAAACAATGTAATAAACAATATTATTAAAATATATAAAAAGAGTGATATCTAACTACACCTCTTGTAATTCTAATCACATAAAATAAAAGGGATGTTTAAAAGTTCTTGAACTTGGGCAGTTTAGTAATTGAGCAATTAAAATCTTAAGTATGCCAATCCCCGACATGGGTGTACCTAGAGGATAATTTCATGCCATACCCAATACTGCAAAAAAAGCTTCTTTAGGATATATGGAAAAGGCTCTTATCTGATGACGAGGCAAGATTTGATTGGATGTTTTAGATTTTCAGGGCTTGCGTGGTATGACATAGTGGCTCACCAGTTTTCACGTGTATCAATGAAAGAGGTGAACTCTTGGACGTGTTATGTGAACAATGATTCCGACCTTTTTGTTCTCTTTCGCAATTTATCTGTGGCACCTTAACGATATACGTTGCCATTCTTATGTTCAATGACTCCTCATTAGCAATTCAAAATCTTCTGTTACAAGTTCCACTTGCTAATAAACATCCGTAATCCAAATGTATCTTCAGTTTTGTTCTCTAGTAAAATCATAAATTACGACGTTTTTGGAGAGATATATTTGGAGACACGATCAATATATTTTTACTACACAAATTGTATGGCAAAGAGCAAGAAAAGATAATTTTAATGCAAAAATATAATAATATAATGCATAAAAAAAATAGCATGTGATTTGAGGTTGGCCTAGATCGGCGACCTAAGAGACAAATAAGCAGCGGCGGATCTTGATTGATTTTGTTGGGGTGTCAAATATTTATAGAAGATATATATAAACTTATACGTACAAATACATAAATAGTAAGTTGTTGTATTGGTTTAATTATAGCATAAATGAAGGTTGAAACCCTTGTGTTGCCGGTTTGAGTGCCAGTTAAGTTTAGAGAATATGTACTTGAACTTTAGTCATGAGTTGGTCTCGAGTTAGCTTTTATAGGAGACAACATAGAGCTTTCAGGACAAGAGACCTAATCAGACATGTGTCCTCGTAGACAAATGTTGACATATCATTGTAAAATATTCATCACACGACCTTAATTGGGTCTCCGAACTCGCTTGGGTGCGCCTTTAAGGGCAAGTCCAATGTATGGTTGTATAGTGTATGGTGATCGATTTTTTGTTGGATTGGACTAGGCCTAGTCCAGAACAGTACATAATTTATAATTACTTTTCTATTTTCTTTATAAATTCATTTGTATATGTCTTTAGTATATTGTTATCGTTATGTAGGCAATAGCTAAGGTGGACAAGTGAATCATGGTGGATCATAGTTATTTACTGTTACTATTACATGATTGATATTTTAAGACAACTTACTTAGACTTTTTTTTTCCTTTTTTTTTTAGGAAAAAGTAACAAATTGCATTTCTTCCTCAAACCACCCACCCCACCAATCCGCTTCAACCCCTCCCTAACACCACATAAATCCTTCCACCAAATCAACGCCTTACTACCTCTTCCCTAATATGACCTCCCTCAATCTCATATTTAGCAACCAATACTTTATAACATAACCTTCATTGATCAATGTAACAACCCGATTTTCGCTAGATTTATTTTATTGTTTATTATGTGTGTTTATATATGCTTGTATATGATTATTTGCCCATGTGTGTATTTTAGTGAGATTTGGTGTCGGAAGGGTATTTTAGTCATTTTGAGCTCAGGGGTATTTTGGTCATTTTGCGAGCAAAGGTAAATTAGTAAATTCAATGTGAGGATTATTTGTAGTACTTTAGTGGCATAGATTATTTTTACTAAGTTACTAGTAAAGCGGGGTAATTAATTAAGAACCGGTAACTATTCGAAATTTTATCCGTTAAGTGAGTAGAAACTTTGTGAATTAGTCAATGAGAACCTTGAGCCCATTAAGACAATTGAGAGTTGAGCTCATTTGTGTAGAGCCTATATAAAATCTAGTCGTAAGAGAAATTAGGGTTTTACACTCATTTTCACAAAACTTTTGAGAGAGGTAGAGAGAGAAAGCAAGAACAAGGGTTAAAGAGAATAAGCTTGGGAGAAGAAGAAAAAGTGTAGAGATTCAAGAGGGTGGAACAAAAGTGAAGCCTAAGCTAAAGATCGTGCTCAATTGAGGCAAGGGGGATAGTGTCCATTCATAATTTAAGTTAGGACCTCTTCTTCTACTTAATTTCATAAGTGCTTATGTTTGTGAATTGAGATTTTTGTGAAATTATGGGTGTGATAAACTTCATGAATTTGTGGTGTAGAATTATGGGTGTGATAAACTTCATGAATTTTTGGTGTTATTATCTTAAACTTCATTGTTATTATCTTAAACCGATGTGTTATTCACTCACGGCTGCACCACCGTCAAACCCTATGGTGGTCTTTTTGGACACGTTAGGGTATGCTCCAGTCAGCGCTGCCGCGGTTCTTGACGGTGGTGGATGGTTGTCTTTCTTAGTTGTGGCTGTTGTTTCCTCAGTGAGCAGTGTCGTCGTCCTATCATAGTATTGCGTCCGTATGGGCCGATGGTTCATGAGTGTTTCAGTGTTGATAACATGGGTTCATATATTTTCTGATCTGAGAATCGTGTCTGGACTTTTCTCGATTCGTCTAACTGATGTTCTCATCTTACTTTGGTTTTCTGATTCTAACCCATATATGTTGAGATATGCAGAAGTCAAAGCTAATGGGTTTGCTTCCACTGTGATGTAGGAATCGGGAATGGCTTAAAACCTGTCTCAATCCTTCATGATTAGAATCAGAGGGATTGGTTAATGCTTTAAACGTCCAGTTTCAATGTGTGTTGGTACTAACTTGTGTCTTGCTTTGTTTCCTGATTTTAACTCAGATCTGATGAGATCTACAGGTTACAAAATTTTCGGGTTTGTATCCACTGCATGGAGAAATTGGGGAAGGTGTTTCTGTTAGGAAAATCAGTTCTGGCTTGTGTTGATTCTTTTTGGATCTCAATGTCGTGTTCCTGGATGGTTTGGCTCGAAAGGGCGATTATTGCTTGTTGTTGTTTTACAGGGAGTTTAGTAATCGTGGACCGTTTCTGTGTTAGCAGACGATTCATACGTCATTCTCGGGTATCCCAGTCATCTTGTTGATTGACATGAGACTGTATGGACTCGATACTTGTTGACAAGAGTCATCAATACTTGTTGTCTTTGTTGCAGAGAGTTGATGGTATATGATCCGATTCGTGTTGATGATCGATTCATTTGCCAAACTTTAGACCCGCGTTTAATTGTTAGAATTGTTTAGGGTTAGACACACTTTATGGATCATTTTTTTTCATGTTTTTCCCCATTAGAGTTGTTGACTGGGTCATATTTTATGTCCTCCCAGTTTTTATGTAATTTTTTCTTTTTTTAATAATATATATGAGCAGTTGACAACAGAGGAGAGTAGGATTCCAACTTAGTTGGACACTATTCTATTCTTTTTTATGTCATTTTGCTCTTGGCTTAAAAAAGGAAAACTATATTTATTAGGATCAAAATCTGACTTAATCCTAACAAAAATTTATCGTATATTTTTTAATGCTTTACCTAGCATATTGTTATCAATCATCGTGACAATATTTAAATTTTTAAAATCCCATTAGTAGGTATTTTGGTGCTCATAAAATTATTGTGACAATATTTAAGTTTCTAAAATCCTACTAGTAGGCATTTTGGTGCTCATCAAATTGGGTTGTACTACGAACAATGCCTAAGATTGGCTACCACACAATTAACAACATGTTTTGTTTGAATTTAAACCATTAATATTTTTTATAGTAAATTATACTCCTCTTCTTTTAAAGATGTTTGAATTACACCCTCCTCCTTTTTTATGTTAAAATATACACTTTCCTCCTCTCTTATTTAAAACATATTAGAAAACATTTCACTCATTCCCTTGAGAGAAGCTTGAATTACATTCATCTCCTCTCTTATGTTAAAATCTACGCTTTACTCCCTCAATAATTTTTTTTTAATTTCTAATAAGCTAGCAAAAAAAATGGTCTAATACACTTTGAAGAAAATAGTATTGCATGTTTATTTTAATATAATCAACATTAAATACGTATTTTTTCTATTTTTTATTCACAATTTCTTTAACAAGTAGTTTTAAACCCTATTATAAAATATGAAACAACCCAAAATAAAATTAAAATATGTGAAAAATAACTTAAATCGTGATTCAAAATTATTATATATTATAAAAATATTTATTTATGTTAAAATAGATTAAATTGCAGTGTATATTTAATTATTAAGGGAGGGAGTTGAAATTCAAGCATCTCACAAGGGAGAGGAGTATCGACTTTATTTTTCAAGGGGGATGAGAGTATATTTTAACATAAGAGGTGAGGGGAGTGTCATTCAAATACCTTTAAAAAAAAGGGAACGTAATTTACTCTAATTTTTGTATATTAAGATTTTTCCTTTATCTTTTCCACTCCGCTGGTGCTTTCATCAATCCTCACACTACAATAAAACAGTTCATTTTTGAGCTAGATTCTAAGTGGGTGGTAGATGTCGTCTATACTTCATTTTACTTAAAGGAGTTAATACTTACATAATAACTATACAAATTTGAGAGCTCGTAGTTTCGGTGGTAGTCATCAAAGTATATTTTTCAAAATAAATTAGTGAAGTTTTTTCTAGAGACCAACAAATATGGACATTTGATTATTTTCAGTTAGGGTGACCGCATGTTGAATTGTTTACCAAAATAATACATGAAGAATTGAACTTGACACATTGAGATGAACATTCTCCAAAATCTCAAAGTAATTCCATTAAGTCAATCTAAATTGATTTTTTTTTTCTTTTTTTGTTTACATTTCATCCAAGTTGATTCAATCAAAGACATTTAAATTTAAAAATATGTTCAAAAAATTGGTGGGGTGAAATTCATTTCACTTACCAAGATGGCAAACTAACTTTTAAATTCTCATCAGTAAAGATGTCTACGATTTAGTGTACGACACCTCGAACAAAATTATTCCCTGTAGATCGGAAAAAATCATTTTGAAAAATTACCTTATACAATTTTTTTTTAAAGAACCTTATATAATATTTTTGTTTTTGAAATAAACTTGTATAAATTTTTTTTGACAAAAAACTTGTATAAATGTTGACAGGTACTAATAATAAATGTTGCACTTTTTGTTTGTGACTGAGAGCCGATTAATCGAATGTCCTTTTCTAGTAAGATATTTTAACGAAATATCCGACTGCACATTCCCACTTGAAATTTGAAACTTTAAAGATAAATTTGTTAGTAACAACAGACAACGGAAAAAACATTATTTACAAAAAATGTATTTACCTTATGGTCCCTTTTTTTTTTGGTCAAACTTTATGGTCCCTTTTGTCATACTATAGTCTATAGGTTTCGTAATTTTTTTAAAAAATTATCACAATTTAATTTTTAATATAATATTATGTTTAATTCACCGTTTTGATTTTTGGCTAAAAAAGGTATCTATGTTTTCAGTGAATGTACTTGTTTCTTCATAAAAAAGGTGAATGTATTTGTTTAAACTTTAAAAGACGTACAAGGTAAAATAAATTAAATCCAAATAAAGAAAGTTAATTGAATTTGGGTGTACGTACCTTATCATTACAGGTGAGTGACATGAGCTCCCCACAACCATTGGATTTGGATAAACTATCCTGGCAGAGGGAAGTATTATGTTATGTAAGGTTGAAATTTCATCAAAACATGTGACTCTGTGATATGGTAGTAGGCGTAGCAAGGTTAGGCATCGATTATTTAAGCTTCGTGTTTTATGTTTTTATTTTTGAGGTAATTATTCAAGCTTCATTTTTTTAAAACAATTATTTAGGCTTCATGTCATCAAAATGTTATCTTCATGATGTTATGTGAGTTTTTTAAACGAGTGGATTGTAGCAAGCCACGATTCGATATATTGAACTTGTATTATTTGAGTGAATGGGATTATCTTTACAATTTTTTTTTGACTAAAGACAATTTTTTTATGTTTTGGAATTAGAGGATTTTTTTTTTAGGGAAAACCGTTTAGATGAGTTAGATTTTGAATGTTAAAATGACGAGAGCAGAAGTCAAATTCATGTTCTTGGTATTACTTGATGAATCTGGTGATATCTTTACAATATAGTATACATGATTGTTATTTATTATGCTATAAATTTTAAATTCAAATTAATGGATTAGTCTAAAAAAATCAATCAATGTGAGTTTAACTCGATTGATAAATTTCTTTAAAAAAAAAATTCAATTGATAAAGGATATTGTATAATATATGTAAATGCGGATGTTCGAATTTTGAACACCCGATTTACATCCACTTTAATGGTGAATTTTTAGACATTGTACTGCTTGATCCAAGGAATGAATTTTTTAACGCAGGGCTAATTAAAAACTTAACTTTGCTAGGATACAAACCCAAATTTGTAATCTAGCAAATTGTCTCCTCTCCATCCAATCTTATAAAAGATATAATTTCAACAACAGAGTGGAATGACATAGATGGTTGGATCTTATGTTCACGCCAATTGTGAATTAGTTCAAATTTAAATTTCTAACATATCGTAGACAATAGACATTAGTAACCAAAAAAAAAAGGACAATAGACATTAGAGTTTGACATCAAATACCGTATTCCAAATATATTCTATTTAGTTTTCAAGTTTATTTTAATTTTTTTTTTTTTGAAGAAGCTAAATTAGCTCATCCAAATTGATACTAGAGAGAATCGAACCTCAGACCTTAAGGAAGAGCACACTCCCAAATCCCAAGATCAACCCAAATGAGTTTTATTTTAATTATTCCTATCTACTTAGAACCCAAACACACTGAAATTGTATATAATTTTTACAACATCAAAATTGTGTGTTCAGATATCAACGTTGTTTAAATTTCTCCATTAATAAGCTATACATATATTTCATTATAATTTTCGCTGTTATTTTCTCCAACCTTTAGATATACGCGGTTGTGTTTCTCCTTATCTAAATTTTATAGATAAATTGTACCAGAAAAAAGTTATAGGTAAAATAAGTTTAAAATTTCAGTCATATTATCCCTCGAAATCAGTTGTCAAATGTACATTGAGTATTAGTAGTAGTTGCTGCTCGTGCAACAAGGAAAAAAAATAGTAGAGTAGTGTAGAAATGAGCCATCTTTTGTATACTAAACAATAAACATACCCAATTAAGTAAGAAAAAACTTCATTGGTACATTGAAGATTAAAATGACCTTATAAGGTTTAATTACATATATGGATCACCAAAGGATCCATATTTTGTAGCACGGTGTGTCACTATCTAATGCAGCAAGCTAGTTGATCAACAAACCATATAGTTACGAAAAATAGCACATATTGGGGACCATATATTCCATCATTCATACGCATGGACAGACTTGAGTATTCCCATTTTCCATATGAACACATCTCAAAGTTTATCTCTCCTTCTGTCTGTTTTTGTATTCATCTTCCCACTGTCTTAAGTTTATTGGGTTTTTCTCCTAGCGGTTGCTGTAATTTAATATATCTTATGACCAGATTTTAACCGAAAATTTATAAGGAAAAAAAGGTTTTTACTGTTAAGGTCCAAACTTCAACTGGCTACTACGTAATACAAATGGTGCTGTTAGGGGTTGCCCAGACATTGCTTCTTGTGGCGGTATTTTTCTAGATTATGATGACGCTGCTTTGGGTGGTTTTGGCATCCCTTTTGCTCACAACACTGAACAAATTTTTTTTTGTTGAATTAAAATAAATCAAAAGACAACACTGAACTATTTGAGGATATGACAATTGACAAACTATTGAAATATCTTTCTCTAAAGCGAGGCTAGCTTAAGGAGGTTGTCACAAAAACAAGGATTTGCTTTTGAATTTTTATTTTTTCAAGTAGCCTAGTAGGTAGAGCTCACACATTAAATATGGAGAAGTGGGGTGTCTGTGGTTCGAATCTCAGCCCCTTCATATAATGTGCAATATCCTTACCAATTGAGCTAAGTTCTTGAACTGCCTTTAAATTTTTTAAGTTTCATATTAGGCACTCTAATTTTTTTCTTTTTAAATATACTTTTGTAAGTCAAATTCTTTAAATATGTTTACGCTTAGTTCGGTTACTAGTTAAATGGAGAGGTAGACTTTTAGTTTATGTTGGGAGTTTGATGTCAAAGGTAGAAACTTTATTGGTTATATGATTTTAATTTGTTTTTAAAAACTTCCTGCACTGATGGGGTCGAGTCTAAGAGAATGATTAGACTTTTACAACCTGATAAATCAATATTCGAATATGGATTATGAGCGATACTTATATTTAGTGTCTGACATGCCTCAAATAATATTACAGATTTAGTGTTCTTAATTTTTATATTTCTATGTCAATACACTTAAAATATCTCAATTTTAAAATTCGCTTTAGGCCTACAAATACATTGGGTCGATCCTGCTTTAAAGAATGGAGAAAACTATGGCTTGAGTGTGATTTTCAATTAGTGATTTCTTCTTTCAAGCCTCCTCGTATTGTTTCTCATATTTATAGAGAAGGTAATCATTAAGCTTGTTGATCATGCTTTTAGCTTACATAGTTTTTCCTGGTGGAGTATTGTACATGATCTTGTCTTTATTAGGGATGACTTATTTCATAATAGAAACGATCTTGCATTTTATCGTTTTAAATAAGTATTTGGTTGTTGTATTCGGAACAGAGGTGGAGATTTCATGCTTGCATACCAAGCTGGAAGAATGAGCCAATGGAAGAAGAGGTTATGACGTTACTTGAGTCTTGAGGCAATTCAAGTGGTTTGTAACAAAGGTGTTGAACATGTTATCTTTAAAAGCGACTTTAAAGTTCTGATCGAGGCTATTTTATCTAAGACATGTTTGTGTCTTAAAATTTAGTGTCTTGATCTCTAATATTAAGAGTATTTTATCGTTGCATTTTAACTTTGAGGTTAAATTTGTTTGACGATAAACAAATATGATTGTTCACATGCAAACTATTTGAGTGTATTTATTTTGGTTAGTATTATGTATTATGTAACTCAATTACCCACCTCATCATTAACTGTATTTGTCGTTAACTGTCTAATAGAATAATAAACACTTTTAACATGAAAATTACCTTTCTTGTAAGAACCCCAAAGCAAAGTATCCATATGGTAAGAAATAGGAAGAGTCATCAACTATTAGATTAACATGGCTTCAAAAGGCAAAAAAAAAAAAAAAGCATTGATATGTACGTTGTGTGAACCACCCTCATCGTTATTCTGATTTGTTTGAGAGAAATCAGAATCAAGTGGTTTAGGGGATCAAATCTTGCATCCATTATATGAAGGAAGCTAATTATCCTCCTAGATGTTAGTAATTAAGATGACAAATTCCCATCCCGATTAAGAACTCATGAGTCTCCATGGACCCTTCTCTCTATGTAACTCGATAGATGGACATTCCTATAGTTTAGAACATTCCCACAAGGGAAATAACCTGCCTTCAAGCAATAAGATAATAGAGAATATGGATAAGAAAGAATGTGCCAACCTTGTTTTGTATTTTAAAAGGAGGAGAGGGAAACTCAATCATCTTTTGGAATTTGGTTGACAATATTTGTTCCAATGTATGTAATATGTATCCATTGAAATTTTATTTTCTCCGGTTTTGTATGGCCCGACCATGATTGTTTGATCATAGCTTATGTGTGGTCCTACAAATTGGATGGTAATTGAAAACATCCCTTGGCATGGGGGAGGATCGATTAAGCCACTAACTTGATAAGAACATCTTAGCCTGCTGAAGAGATAAATTTATCCTTTCATTCTTTCAGCTTCTTTAAGACTAGATCTATCAACAAAAGAGGGAAGCCCCGAGTATTTGGATTGTGTCTAAAAAATCATTAAAATGGATCCATATTTAGAAATCATGTTCTATATTTGCAGGAACACTTTGAATGAAAAAGATCTCAAATTTGTCAAGATTTACAAGTGGATTATGTAATTTTGATTCCATGGTAATCAAAGATTATGTCAACCTAATTTATGTGTTTCCATTGAGAAGCTTTGCGATGAAAAAAATTGTGTTTTTTGTTAACTAAAGTATATTAATGACTATATATTTGAAGGTAGCATGGATTAAAAGCGATGTAGGAATAATAATATAAGTGATATTCAGTTGAGTAATCAAAAAAGAATTATGATAAACTAATGAACAAGTAATCATGTTCACAACTAGAGTGATTCTTAATCTATAAGTGAAAGTATGATTGACCAAAGAAATAACATTCTTAATTAATTCATATATACATGATGATTTGGTTAAAAATCATCTGGACCTTGAGAAAGCAAGACGCATTGCTCAAAACTAAGTGAAGCTCACTACCAAAAAAAATTTTGAGTGAAGCTTGAGGTATAAATCATTGTTTAAAACAAGGAAAATTCTATGGTGAAGTCGTGAAAATGACTTTTCTGATGAAGTTAACACTATAACATCAAAAGTGTAGTGAGTAACACCCCAATGTTTGTACAGTGGCATCAAAAGTTCAGTCCCCATAGTATCATCAATTCATAACAAGACTACACTTAATCTAATTTTATCCTACCTTGTTTTAAGTGTAACACCCCACAAAGTGTAACGCTTAAGACTATCACATAATATCATCAAATTTGTTTGCATGTTAAAGATGCCAACAATAAAATAGTACCTATAAGTCCAAGATGTCGCAAGCATTACTAGATGAATTACTATTGATCATTAATCAGTAATCAACAATTTAAAAATGAAGCAAACATTAAAATCAAAATTAACTTTTCCAAAAAATTCAGTTTTCTGACTGTACCGTAGAAGCTCCCTTAAAACAATTCATCAAATAAATGAAGCGAAGCTCTTGGTCATTGTTCAAAACATTCCATTAAGATCGAAGGATATAAACGTCAATTCATTCGGTGATCATTAGATCGTAAATTGCCTTGACTAAGAAATTTTCTTGAAGATAGTCAAAGTCAATTCAAAGTTCTGGTAACTCGTATCTGAAGATTCAATTTCAAATTACCCTCTTGATAACACAATTACTCCGTCCGTCTTACATTATTAGTCGTTTCAGGTTTGTACATAATTATTAAGAAAATGATTAATTGTGTTGATTTCAATGCTAAGATTAATATCGTTTATTAAAATACCCTCATTAATTGTTGTTGATGGAGTAGTTAAATTAAATGAAATTCGTCCTCGTGAGCTTAGCTGGTAAAGACAAAACATAATATATGCAAGGTCCGAAGTTCAAACCCCGGCCGCCACAAAAAAAATGAAATTTAATAAATAACGGTAGGTCATGCTACAAGTTAAGAAGGTTAAAATAGAAATTCAAAATAACTTTTATATTAAAAATATAACTTTTGAAACTTTTTAATAAATAGAATACACTATTTCCAAGATTTTTTTTCTATATTTAGCATTTTAACTTATGCTCCAAAGACACAAGTTAACATTTTCCATAAAAGTATAATAGTGGGGGGAAAAATAATAAATTGATATTCTAAAATGACCATTATTTTGATAAAAAAAAACAATTAGTTTGAGATGGAATGAGTCTGAACCTATACCGTAAATAGTACACTACTTTTCAATGGCTCTATGTATGAATGCAACATATCCAATTTGTGAATACCTCTTTTCAAAGAAATATATTGTTCGGTACTATAAAAGCAACAGTTTGTTGATGACCAATGGACTGAAAGTCCTAGAATAATAACTAACTCTAAATATTCAGAAAATCATATGGTGAAAGATATCATGAGATGTTTAAGTTAAACATCCATAAATTAGAGAAACTAGAAGAAAGAATAAAAATGGCAAGTTCATTACAGTAAAGAAATATTCATAAAAAGCCATGAACACGTGTTGACACAAGCTTAACTACAAAATTTTCTTTGTTGAGAGTTATGCAAGCATAATACAAATCATTAAAGTTTTTTTTATACACTTGAATGATATAGCTTTGAATCGTAACATCTCTCTTCGAAAGTCAAAATTCTAACTTTGAGTTTGTATCAATTAAGATACTTTTTTCTATAAAAGAAAAGTCGAACCAATCCATCGAAATTAACACTAGAGAAAATCAACATGAAATTTGAGATAAACCATATTTTAAGGTTCTAAATACTGTATCACTTATTCTTAATGAAACCTCAAAAAAGTGTGTAAGCCATAAGCTTTAAGAATACAAAGGACTCATTTGAGTTCGAATATTTGTGGATAAGGCTAGAGTATAAGTTGATTGGACTATTTATACCAAGACAAATCTCCATGTCATAGGATGACTAGATGCAGCAATAGTTGGTTATGGACTAATATAAATGCAACATGTTCATTTATCTTCTCTTATTCTTTATCTACTTTGTGTAAGTTCTTTATGATTTAACTCTAATTGTTAAGATAGTGGTGTCTTCGGCAAATCAATAAAGTTGTACTCTTTTAATTATTGAAATGTCTTTCTACTTGTATCTTTAAAAAATATATTTTCAATAGAATTAATCAAAGCGAATTAAAAAGAAATATATTTATATAGTACTAACTAACTAGTATGTAAAAATAATAATTTTTGTTCCCCTAAAAAAATGTGCTCTGGGATGCCGCCTCTCATGTCCATGCCCAGGGCCACCTCTGTGTCCAAGTATGAGACTGTATTGTTGAAGGATGACTTATAAGAATTTAATTGTTCATTCCTTAAACAAAAAAAAAGAATTTAATTGTACTATCTATACCAACAAAACACATCTTATTTTAGGTAGCTCATACCATAAGAACTTCATAGTTAAGTGTGATTGGTTTGAAGCAATTTTGGAATGGGTGAAATTAGGGATTGTATGAGTGACAATATTGCATGCTGAAAAGACTCTTGTTTGTTTGTAGGGATAGTCGACAATAGTTAAAGTGATTTGAGATTTTACAAGACCATTTCAAATCCTCTACAAGTATATGAATCAATAATCAATATGATTATGTGAGAAAGATAAAATAGTACCATGTAACTCCTCCTTTGTTAATTAACCAGTTCAACCGGTTGAACCATGACCCAGAGCTCTCAACGGTTCAATCTTCGATCGATTTTTAAAACATTGTGGCACACTTCCTCCGATCTATTATTGAAGAAATGGTCGTTGATTGTGCGTGAGTTTTCCATCTTCATCATCTTGATGAGACTCTCACCCAATCTCACCATGAATACTTGCACCACAATTGAAACCAAATTGTGATATTCTTTCATACTTGAAATTATCCAAGCGACTTCATTCTTTTTGCTTCCAAACATTAACGCCTTTTTCAACCTTTTGGGACATGTCAAATAGGATAATACCCTCATTATCAACACATGTCTTTAATGTTTTCCTAATGTTGCACCAAACTTCGTTGCCATGTATTCAGTGCGACAATGTAGTGGGACACCATGTAATTGCATTAGTGATGTACGTGGGTCGGTTTGGGTTTGACTAAACCTAAAAATGGAATTATATAAGATACTTCGGTTTGGGTGAAGTAAAATAGCTACCCGTTATACTTTTAGGTTGGGTTGGACAAACCCATTAATTTGTGGTTTAAGTTGGGTTGGATAGGGAGTAATCCAAATTATTTTTCAGTTTTGTTGTTAATCTTAAATAACTAAATGATGAGTCTTCATATTTTTTTCATAAAAATTACTCATTTTTTTTTATTTTCTTAAAAAATCGTGTAAGTTATTTTCATTATATTTTAGCGTAAAATTGTATGATATGAAATTGCATCAGCATCAAAATAAACCAAAAGTGAAACATGCTAATTTCTAACTCTAGTATGTTTTGGAATGTCATGTGTCAATTTTGAAAATTAGACTTGATTTATGACCAAAATCTTTTATATTCTCTTTTACACATCATCACTTAACGTGACACGTTAGCACTGTTAACGGCGAGACTTGACCGAGGGATCAATTTGATCGAGGTCCGTAAAACTTAAGGACTTATTGGCTATTTCAAAAAAATTGAGGACAAAATTGTCAATGCGTACAAATTTGGGACGAAATAGCCTATTCACTCGTTTTAACTGCAACTTCTTCCATCCTTAGCTCTTAAAAAATCATGTAAAGATCAAACGAGGTGTGTTATTTGAACAATCATTTGTGTGACAACTTTTGAGACAACCATAAATTTACAAAGAAAAATAAGTATTGACACGGAAACCAAAACAGTAGAGAGAGAAAGTAAAAACATAATGTAAATATGAAAGAGAAAGTTGTTGCAAAAGTTGTCACAAAATTGTTGTACAAATATCATTTCTCTTTTAGAAATGTTTATTATAATTTATATTGTAATTCTTTCATTCTTTTTTGACAAAGTGTTTTATTGTAATTCTTACTTCCCGACAAATTTTGACTTGTTCAACATGTCATAATTCAATTTATTTATTTTCTATTTATGAATGATATTTAAATTTTTATACTCTTGTAATCGGAAAACCGAGTCCTTTCAATCAGTCAAACTTATCGACAAATTTTGACTTGTTCAACATGTCAAAATTCAAGTTATATATATTCTATTTATGAATGATATTTAAATTTTTATACTCTTGCAACCGGGAAACCAAGTCCTTTCAATCAGTCAATCTTATCTATCTTAAAAAAATAAAAAATAAAGACTCAATCGTTATGGTGGTGAATTTGTAAATTCTTCACTTTAACCGTATATAACTATTATTTGAGTATCTTACATATAAAAAAATTGGGCCCCAAAAAATTGAGGTCTAGTGGCCTATTCCAAACCTCGATGGGTTATGGAACGACCATGTCAAACATTAATGTTTGGCCTCCTCACCACTTTGAAACAATCCATAAGTATATACATATTGCACAAGGGTAGACAGATCGCTGATGGTTTTACAACGTTAGATTAGTCTGCTTGATGGGTAGTTTTTTGTGCACTATGTTTTATTTTAACAATTTGGGTTTAAAATATTTCAATTGTTAGATTAATCTAAGAATTGGGTTTTATTGCTGCAAGAAATTGACAAGATAGACAAATCGGAAGGATTTAATTCCTTGTAACACACTCCTGATATTGATCAACTAACAATATTATACCACATCCACATCGAAATAATAAGAGAGAAATGCACATAAATGAGAGATGTGCACATAAATAAACAGGAAAAGAAAACACAAAAGCAGCGAAATAAAGACAATTGAATATTACCAATTACTTATTGAAAATACATAAAACAAATCCCAATTTCTACGAATTGTAAATATCATGTAATCGATCTTATAGATCCATATGCATGTCATTATTCCATATTAGTATTATAAAAGCGACAAAAATAAAGAGCCTTGATAAATGAGCATGTTGATAATATGAATTAAGGTTTTGTGATCCATTCTCCTCCAGACAACTCATGATGAACTCGAATTTGATCACAACAACATAATCTCTTTCGAGGGATAGTGGGAAAGTACACACTAATTTTATACTTTTTTTTCTTGAATTCCTTCTTGCCAATGATTTTCCCTAACCACCATCCATCTTTGCAGAAAACATCAACTTTTTGGTTAAGTTGGAACTCGGGAGGATTTTGGACACATGGCGGCATTGGACGAAGGTCCTTTGATAAAAGTGTCTCCTCGAGAGGTCCAAATTTGTCATCCTCAAGAAGGTCCTTGTAATGAACCACATATTTCCCATTCTTAAGGCATCCAACAATTTTGGCCTCGAAGTACGAGCCCCAAAACCCTTCATCTTTGCTGCAAACTTCGACTAAGTCTCCTACTTGATAATTAGCTTTGTTCACAGACTGACACATGGTTGCACAAGAACAAATGAGAGAAAATGAGGGGAGAGAGGGGGAGAGAGAGAGAGAGAGATATGGGGGGCAGTTCTTATATAATGTATATTCAGGTGATGTGTAATTTTGTAATTAGGATTGAGATTGTATTTTTATTTAATAAATTATTCAATAAAAGGAATTTATTTATTTAAAATTCTAAAAAAAATATTGGCTAAATACCATGTTTGGTCCTTTTAGTTTGACAGAATTCCCAAGTTAGTCCTTTAAGTTTCGAAAGTTTCAATTATGTCATTTTAGTTTGACAGAATTCACAAGTTAGTCTTTTAAGTTTCAAAAGTTTCAAATATGTCCTTTTAGTTGATAAGCTATTTCACCGTTACCCCTACTGTTAGCTAATTTATTAATTGATGCTAATGTACCTGTTAAGTTGTTGACTTGGATCAAAATGTTGTCTTTTAAAAGCTCCAGGGTGTCAAAACGTTATGTTTAATCGTCACAAACGATCATTCTAGCACTATAAAAGTCGTTTAATAGTGCTAGAAAGACATTTGTTCTTGTAAATAGTTGTCTTTCTAGCACTATAAATGATCATTTGTGACCATTAAACGTAGCGTTTTGACACCCTCGAGCTTTTAAAAGGCAACATTTTGATCCAAGTCAACAACTTAATGGCTACATCAACATCAGTTAAACGGAGACTGGCAGCAGGGGTAACGGTGAAATAGTTTATCAACTAAAATGACCTATTTGAAAGTTTTGAAACTTAAAGGGCTATATTGGAAATTCTGTCAAACTAAAAGGACCTAATTGAAACTTTCGAAATTTAAAGAACTAACTTGAAAATTTTGTCAAACTAAAATGACCAAAAATGGTATTTGGCCAAAAATATTTTCTTAGTTTCTTTGGTCAATAATTATTTTCATTATAACAATCGGTATTAGACATAATCGAATATCTGTAAATTTTTATTAAATTAAATCTTTAACATTTAAAAAAAGTTAAACGATATATTATTAATCTAGTACCCGAGGATGTTTTACACATCCTAATCATTCTAGAATTTCTCCTATTTTTCCTTCTTCTCTCTTAACCTAGTTGTCATCATTTTGTATTCCTTTTGATCCACCGGAGATGGATGATTTAGGATTAGTTTTAGCCTAAAACCATCCTCTCTCTCACACAGTTAAATGAGTGATTTTCACATTTATTTAGTTTTTCTTTTGTATTTTTTTATTTTATTTTGTTGTTTTAGTGTGACGTTGTTATTTTGATTTCTCATCTTAGTGTGCGATGTTCATTTGATTTAGGTTAAAAGAATAGTTTCGATTTAGTGCAAATTCAATAAATGGATTTGGCATCATTAATGTTTCATATATGGAGGCATGGGGTATTACGAGCACTTGAATATAGTCATATTTGTCAATTTATGCATTTTTCTATTTTATGTTAATAACTTGGATATTTTGAGTTTGTTCGGAGATTCGCCCTTTTCATTTTTAGCGACTTTAAAGTTATGTTGTATCAATGCACTCTATCATTTTTTTATTAGAGGGAAAGGAAATACAAAAAAGAGGAAAATTAAGCAACTCATTGCCTAAACACCCCAGAAAGCGTCAACAAGCAAGACGAGATCCAGCTCTATAGATGTCGACATTCTTTGCACCAAAGTTGGCCAACCAATCAGCACATTTGTTGCCTTCACTTAAAGAATAAATCATAAAAACCATTCAAGGAAGAGATATGAACTTTCTATTAATAAAAATAAAATTTGAATGAGGGTTGAAATCCTTTGGTTAGACATCAGTGATCAAGTCTAACGTTGACTTAGAGTCAGATTCTAGAATAATAGGTGTTGGAGGCTTTTTTTCTCTTTCTACTTTTCAAGACTGATTTTTTTATTTGACTTAAATATCTCAACAAACTAGGTATACTATTTTTTTTTATCTTATCTAGTAAATATATCATTTGATTTTTTATCTAATTTATAATTACTTTTTGGTAGAATTAATTAATATCAAATTTAATTTTGATACACCAATAAAAAATTAACATAATTTGTTTTGACAAATTTATTTATAATTTTAAAAAATTATTGAATTTGTATTTTTATTATCAAGCACATGTAGTTGATACGAAAAAATATTAGGCACATGTGCTACCTATACATTAATAAAAGTATTAAATAAAAACCATCACCATGAGGTTGGTTATGTTGGGTAAATAGTTGACTCACGTGCAAGGTTTAAAGGGTCATGAGTTCAACTCCCACTCACCTAGACTTTATATCAATAAAAAATGTGATCGTGCCACCTATACATAACAAAAATATCTCAACAAAAATATTATATTATTATATATATAACGTAAGAACAAAGTGATTGAGCCGAAACTACTCTTGAACATATACTTTTTTTTTTTAAGAAAAAAAGAGTAAATGCTCAAAAGTAGTTTACTCTTGAGCATTTACTTATTTCTTTACCGAACTCCAGACTATTAGGCCCTCTTCCTCTAAAAATTAGAAGGTTGAAATAAGTTATGCAAGTTTTTTTTTTTTTGTTTTTTGTGTCAAGTAACATAACGGCTAGAGTTCACTTTTTAAAATGAATAATTGGGATTTTCCAGATTCGAACCTCGACTTCTGTATATAGTAATGCATTATTCCTATCAACTGAGCTATGCTCACGGGATTTAAGTAAGATGTTTTATGCAACATGAAACTTCAACATTTATTTTTCATATTTTCAAAACTATATTTTCTTATTTTGCATAAATACTACGTATATTACTTTGACCCTATCCATTAAAAAAATATTTTTATAACTTCGAATTAATTTTTGATTTCTTAAATTTATATTTTTTTATCGATACTTCTATGTTTTTTATACTTTTCATATCTGATTTTTTTATTTTTCATAAATATCTCAAAAAATAAGGTATATTACCTTTGACCTTATCAATTAAATATATAATTTACTTTTGTATTGAATTTATATATATTTTTTAGTAAAATTAATTAAAGTCTAATTTAATTTTAATATAAAAATTAAATTTTAAGATAATTTGTTTCTTAAAATTTATTTATTATTATGGAAAATTATTTAATTTATATTTTTTTATCATGCACATGTGCTTGTTAAAAAAAAAAAGGTTATGCAAATGATCTACTATCAAATTAACAAAATTATTTATTAAAAACCTATTTTTTACATAGCAAAAATATCTCAATAAACTTCACATATAAGTTTTAAATCTATCCAGCTAAATATGTTTTTTTTTTAGTTTTATTCAAAACGGTTTTTCAATATGTTAAATGTATTTGTTTTTGGAATTCTCATAATTTTTTCTATTTTCAAAATTGATTTTTTAAGACATAATAATGTCATCATACTTTCTACCGAAAAAATACAATATCATCATACTACATATATTACTTAAATCATATCCACTAAGTATTACTTAAATCTCGAAGGAGGGGGGCATGAACCTGACCCGACAACCACGTGATCAACCTTGGAATCGTATTACAACAAATGATAACAAAAGTGGCAAAACAGCCCAAACAAAAATCCAGTTAATGAAACCATATGCGTAGCGATGATATACATCAAAAGCACAAACCAATGAACCAAACAAAACCAGATTGCAAAAAAAATAGATGTGCAAGTTCCCCCAGACATCTAGCAAATCATAGACAAGTTTGAATTCATCTTTAAAGGAACAACAATTGAAAATGGTCACTAACACAGTAACATGTTTCTTAACCCACAACTCACAGTAACGCAAACAAGTATAACACTGTTTCTAACCAAAACCAGTGTGGAGATTTCAACAACCACTGGGAGTGTTAACAAACATCACACTTATAATATAAAGTCTTATGTTCTTAATAGAAAAACAAATCAATTGTAAAAGTCAAGACCAATGATTTAGGAACATATTGTAAATTCTCTTAAAGTGAGAGCTGGCTTAGATTCATTGTAAATTAATCAAGTAGTTTGTGCGCCTCATGCACCAATTTAGAAATTTGTATAATAAAAACTCTCAAAGGAGAGTAACCATTTCTACCATGAATTAGTATCACACTAATGCAAACTAAACATTCGAAATGTATCCATGTCCGTTAGGGGCAACTAGTTAAAGTCATAAGTGACTCAAAAAACTTGGGAGAGTCTGCAAATACTATTAATATTAGTCCTCATTGGGTATGATTAAAATAAGTAGAAAGTAACAATCATTTTCAGGTAAACTCGTCATGGTTATTTAGTTGGGTAAGTAGCATAGATCACAATGGTTGGGAAACCGGAAAGTGACGAGGTCATCATGGTTGCACCACTATATAACTTGTTAGGATTGATGCTTCGTGAAATCTTGTGGTGTTGCCTTGTGTATTGTAATTAGGTAGATTATAATGGAAGAAGTCCTTTTCAGGCAGGAGGCAAAACACACTCAAGAATGGGTAAACTAGACTAGCTATCAAGTTGATAGCGAACCATTATGGATTGTTATTCCCTTCATTCTCTCTCTCTTTCTCCCTTTC
>Ga0315914_1000699_pt1 | contig 45151 bp, 37 predicted proteins | sample MpolenodulesMG_FD_203920 | JGI IMG/M metagenome (GOLD analysis project Ga0315914, IMG submission 203920) | Medicago polymorpha root nodule microbial communities from Los Angeles, California, United States - elongated nodules | ecosystem: Host-associated > Plants > Roots > Nodule | place: USA... | reverse complement strand
GTGTCAGTGATAGCAAGAACTTCAGGCTCAGTAGGACGCAAGTCTTTAAGAAGCACAAACCCTGAAGGTGCCAACTTAACTGGAACATATCTGCTGTCCTGCAAAAATTTAATGAACTTCTCCTGAGCAGGAACCACTCTTGCTGGATTTGTTAGAATCTCAAAAGTAGGCTCGGGCTCTGATTTCTTCTCTGCTGGGCTATCAACCTTTAAAATAATAAAGTTTCAAAATGTTATTAAGTTGCACGTAGAAATCAAATATTTTAACAGAAATAATAATGTGATCTGACAAGTCATGAATCTAAGAGAACTGTAATAAAACAATCTTCACTTATAATGTGATAATGTATGCATTACCTGCATAGCTTCTCCATCCTTCTCACTGGAAGACTTTCCTTTTCCAGCACTTGGAGCTGATGTAGAGTCGGGACTAGATGCAATTTCAGCATTAGCCTTCTGTTCCTCAGCTTTCTTACTAGCCCTAGCTTTGGCCTTAGCTGATGTTGACAAAACAGCAGTTGGAAGTTTCACTGTTGAAGTAGTGGTGGGAACAGTGGTAGGCTTGGGGTATTCAAAAAGTGAAGGCTTTGCATGAGACAAGAACTCAAACTTTGGAGATTTCAGGTCATAGTTCAGACCGATTAAAGCCGTTGGTGAAAAAGCCAAGCTTATGAAATAGATAAGAGGGTACCAATACCAAAATTGGCTGAAAACTGCAAGACCAACCACTGCAGTAATTTTATCATGCTTAGTCTTAGAAAGTAGTCTTATGGTCACATTTCTTCCGCCAGCATCAAGGATTCCGGAGGCCAAAATTGCACCCATCTTGCTCATGGTATCCTCATGCTTGTCAAGTATAATTTTCTCCAATTGTCGCCTGGAATACACGGCATGTCAGAAATAAACAGATTTATTGCTTCAACATCCAAATAATATACTTTCCTTACCTGAAGGTTCCAACACGCGAATCACTAGCTTCACTAATCTGAACCATGACCATAGCCATTGCTATGAGGGCACCCTGACGAACAAAATCAACGACATCCGAAGTCAAAGGCTCCAGCAAAGATATGGCCTCACTAAGACCTGTACCTGCACAGGAAATACCCACAGCAAGAGCTGCTCCGTAACGAACATGTGGATTGTATGATTCTGATAGGAGGGAAACAATTCGCGGAGTCTGCAGTGTAGGAAAGTAACATTGTAAATCACAAAAAATCAACCAAAACAGACTACAGCCACACACAAAAATGTAACTCGGGACAAGAGGAAATATAAAAAGAAAAGGACAGAACTAACCTGCTCTGGATCAGAGTACAACACAAACCCTAATGCTAGGACCGCAGTCCTCCTGACATCATCACTCACATCAGACACAGCAAAGTGAAGTAATTGACGAATGGCCTTATTGTTTGCTGTTCCGCTATACGCCAAAGCCAGTGCATACATGCCACCATAACGTAATATTGGATCCTGATCTCGAGTCATCTGCTCAATTAAAGTGTCCGCCTCTTCTTCTCTTCCGTAAACCGTAAGAGCAATTCCCAGAGCTAACCCTCTGAAACATTTAGAAACAATAAATATCAGAGCCAGAGAAGCCATGGTTTAACGGATTGCCGGGGGAAACACGTTTACCTTATAATTTTTTCATGTTGTGTCTCGTGTGCATAAGTGAGCATTTCATTTGCCTTATCACTGCCTGTTCCAACCATGAGTAGGCCCATACTGATACCAGCAGCCTCACCGGCAACAGCGCTATCAGTGTAAAGAACATTTTTTATTTCTTCATAAATATCCTCATCAGCAGTTCCTAGAGATGCCAATCCAAGACCTAGACATGCACCATGTTGAATGACCTGGCCATAAACAACACATTAGATATAGCAATTGTCTTTTCTTTGACGGGAGAATTATCTATATTTATGAGCACCTCAACAGTAGTGCTGCGCAAGCTATCACGGAGGAATTGTTTGATGCCCTCTCCATGGTTGGCATGAATCAGACCGAGGGCATAAAGAGCACCACCTTCTGAGTATGGACTACCACCACCAGTCCCACCCTGAGGCAAGTAGGGTGCCATCAGTGACCTTCCCTGCTGCAAATGACCTCTATGGATAACACCAAGTCCAGCTGTTGCACTGAATTTGGCCCAATTAGTAGCTCTGCTCAACCAATCCTAAATTTTCAAGGGACAAAAACCATAAGAATGGGAAATTACAGGGAAAGAGGGGGGAAAACAAAACTATGCGATAATAACTCACCAAATTTTCCCTCAGGAATGTATCCACGGTTGTTCCAGCATGCATTATTGCATTGGCATAAATGGTAGCACTGTGGCAGACACTATTTCTCATCTCCACAGACTGCTTTATGGTCTTCAAAATAAGGAGGTCAGATCTGAATGCAAATTACTTCCAATCAGTATAAGAACCAACATACTACCAAGTACCAACAAATAAATGATGATCTGATAAAAATATTATCAAAGAAAAGTCTCACTTGTTATGGCTGTAAAGGAACTGTAGAGTCAGCTGTATTGAAGTTTCTCCGGACAAAATTCCCTTTATTTTGTTTAACCTCTCAGCATACATTTTTTCACTTGGATCCTCAGGCACATTGACAGCAGAAGCCGGTTCCCCATCCGTCATTGGAACATCATCTGGTCCATTCACACCAGCATTCTGAGTAGAATCTGCATCACTGGGTTTTGGCTCTACGGACTCTAAAGGTTGAGACTTTGGCAATGAAAGGCGATCTCTGACATTTAGAAGGAAAGCTTGGTGCTCATTCTCGACCAAATCAAAAGCTATTTGAAGTGCCAAAAGAGCATCATCTTTGTTTTCAGAACGTAAAAGTTTTTCCAATATGCTCGCAACCCCCTCTGGCTCATCCAAGAACATAAGACACTGACAAATGCTCAGATAATCTGGTGAAGGAAGCTTTTGAAATACTTTAACAAGGAGACGGAGAACCTGAACAAAACAAAAAAACAAGTAATATCAACTTTTGTCAAGACAACCGCTGTTAAAAATTCTTCATAAATATTTCCAGCACAAACATTTGTCTCATTTGAGAACAGTTGCTAAAGATTTGAGAGTCCTATTAACTATTAACGGTCAACACCAAAAGAGACGTTTAAAAAATGATTAAAATCATAAAAAATTCAATGGAATATAGCTCAATAACTAAAATTTTAAAATCATAAAAATTTCAATGGAATATAGCTCAATAACTAAAATTAAAGGGATGAAAAAGGAAGGGAAGATTTTCCGGATATATTCTGCGTATAGACTTCAATATAACTATAAGATCTCATTCCCCTTACCTCTTGTCTGTATTCTCTAAGATTCACAAAGGAATGAGAGACATGAATGCAGTATGATAGAGTTCCTTGCATATTGTCACTTCTTGTAATTGCTTCCTCAAGTTTATCCAATCTCCTGCATTCAATGGCAGTTCCCATAGCTTGTTGGTATTTTCCATCCACAATACACCTGAATTGAGGAAAAGCAACGAAAATTGAGAATTGAGGGAACTCAAAGTTAAGGATACAAAAAACATAAGAATGACTATAGTTTATACATACTTATCCAACAATCTCTCCACAATTGCTTCCAGTCTTGGGTCCACTTTGATAGATTCATCACGTGACTCTGCTGCCTTAGACTTGAAACTAGCATATTCATCTATAGCTTTGGCTGAAAACATAAGATTTAATAAATTGTCGTGGAATAGAACATGATTTCATTATACCAAAATGAATAAAACCACTAACAAGTAATACCAACTGAACCAATATTATCAATGCAGTCCATTTTCATAGAGATCATAGTATTTTTGAAAGATCTGCATACAACTTTAAATTAAATAGAATAAAACCAAATAACAATTCTCACCTAGAAGAGTATGGACATAGTCAGAATCCGTAGAAACATCAAACAGAGGACCAGCTCCAAGGGCATAGGATAGTGAGTCATTCAGCTCACCCAGGTAATAAAAGACCTAAAATAAAGGAGCAAAAAAAAAATATTAGACAGTAAAACACAAACCATGAGACACGAAATCCAGCATCTAAGAATAATAATATATGGATATGAAAAAACATAAGTACTCTGGTGATTGGTTTAGAAGCCAAGTACAATCAAAAAGGATGAAAGCCAACAATACTTATTTGTTATCTCAAATATCATGTAAAACACATCATAACAGCTACATGAAGAAAGGGACTCCATATATGCAAAAACAGCATCGCACAGTTATCAATAGAACATGTGACAGTTCAAATAATGAGCAGAACAATACTACCTTTGATACCAGTAGTGCGGCAAGTTGCCTTTGGTGTTGATCGAACTCCTCATCTTCGTATAAACTCTCACTGTTTAACACATTCATACAAAACACGTGTAAACCGCAAAAACATTCTGATTCTAACAATTCACACTAAAAAACTAATTCAACCAAGTAAGAAAGAAACATGATATCAAAAGGCCAAAAAAGGACACAATGCTACAATGAAAAGTCTTAATAATTTGGTATAAATTCCCTTAATTCAGAAGCTTTCAAAACCTATGTTGTCAATAGTGGATTGCAGAAAATGGCGTTTTGTTCAAATTCTCGCTATTAAATATCCGCTATTTAACAACACTTTGTACTAAATAGCCTATCAAGAATCAGTAACAGTTTGTTCAAATTCTACTACATGCCATTCGTCAACACTATTCAAGACTGAATTGTTGAATTTTGTCACTAAACCTAGACAATTGAAAATAAACTCTTGCAGATAGAATTTGACCACAAAAAAGTAATTGAAACAAAAAGTATTGCTATAACTGAAAAACTAATTAAAAAAACAAAGATGAGTGAAGCAATTGAAACCGAAAAGCATGAAATCAAAGAAAGTTGAGAAAAAGAGTGATTACATACATGAGGGGAACACTGGTGGAGATCTCTGGCCAGAAGCTATCGACCAGATTGTTGAGGTTGGAGAGGGCATGGATCTTGAGGGAGATATGGGACTCGTTAAGCATCGCCAACATGCCACCGGCTGAGCTGACCAACGTCATTGCCATGATTGATTGAGTAAATCTAGGGATGAAACGAAGAAGATGATTCAGCGATTGATTGATTGATTGATTGATTGATTGAGTAGGGTTAGGGTTTGGTATCCGATCAAATTCGCGATTTCAATTTCAATGGAAGCAGTATCAAAGGGTGAGTTAATTAATTAGGGTTTGAAAATCAGAGATAACACAAGTTGAAGTAGTAATTCCCACCTAATTTGAACAAAAATGAAAGACGAATCGAAATTAAAAAGCATAAAAGCAACGTACCTCGAAGCAAGCAGAAGCAGATCTGAAATGGATGAGAATCGATTCGTATCTACTCTTTATACCGTTAAACCCTAGTTCAGAGTTCTATCGCGTTTTCTTTTGTATCACGACGATGGATCAAACCCAGTAATTTTTACTCTTTATATTTTGACAAGAACCATACTTTGTTTATATACTAAGCTTCATTAGAAAAAATATATATGTATATTCTTTTTCAACAAGCTATCTATTTATTTATTTTTATTTTTACTTCCTCTCTAATCTTTAATAACGATATATTTAATTTTCAGGATTTGATTTTTTTTCAGAGGAGTTTTTTTATTTGCAAACCACTTACTTAATTTTTATTTTTATTTTATACTTATTTTTTCCAATTCAATTTATCAATTTTGTATCATTGTGTGCTTTTTGTCGACAGCATAATATTTTACATCTATTTATGAAGTGTCTTTAGTCAAAGCAGTTATGATTTTCTTTCTATTTAAGCATGGTGCTCGATTTGCATACTTTCGGGTACGTATTCATTTAAAAGTGTTTGAAAAGAAATATTATTGGTGCAAGTGAAGATATTATAGTTAATGTGGTAGCATTGTGATACGAAATACTCCCTCCGATCATATTTATAAACAAAAAACAATTTTTTATGTATATTGAATAAATAATGTATCTTGCCTATAATTATGATCTGATACATTAGTTATTCGATGAATTTAAAAATTTGTTTTTACTGTTTTTTTTTCAAAAATAAAATGTTTTTACTTGTAAATGTGACCGGGGTATAATGCATTAGACATAAAATATTATTTTGAGTGGATTGGTGTTGATGTGGATCAATTGTATCATGATGTATGTTTTAACCGTTACCGGTGTCACTTGTGTCATTGGAACGTTTTGCTAGAAAAACGGGTCTTGCTAAGAAACTAAATGTATAAATTTAATTTTGAAAATTGTACATTTATAACCGTAAAAGTTTAAAAAAAAAAAAAAAACTTATCTTTTCAATAAAGCATTCCCTCTGTTTTTTATCTTTTGATGTTTAAACTTTTGTCATAAGCCTTAAGGAGTAATTAAAGTATATAAATATTTGCATGTTTGGGACTAAAAAGTCATTATTTATAACTAAATTCACATGTAACAAGTCAAAGGTCACAACTCATTTAATAGTTTTATGACGTGTTTTTCAACAAGGGTAAATTTACATCAAGTATTTTAAGATATAGTTGAAGTCCTAGAACATCAAAAGAAAAAAATAGAGGGAGTATTTATTTTTAATTCTATTTCAAGATCTTTGTCCTATGCTCTTACGACACAAGTTAACATTTTCCAAAAAAAAACTATTTTCCATTCAACAGGAAAAAAAACTTAAGGTAATGTTTTGAGGGAATTCAAATACTTTGAGGTAAATTTCATTGTTTGGATAATAATTTGAAGAATTTTCGAAATGATAGAAATATGTCAATTTGACCCCAATAAATTTCCAAAAAATTGCAAGTTGATCCCTCAAAATTTTCAAAAATTATAATTTGACCCCTCAATATTTTTTTTTGAAATTTACAAATTGACCTCTAATTTCAATTTTTAAATTTGGCCCAAAAAAATTAAAAATTATAAAAGTTGCCCAAAAATGTTGACAATGAATTTTTTTATTACTCCATCCAGACAAAAGAATTGAAAAATGAAAGTAATTTAATTGAATTATTTAAATTATCTAGAATTCTAAATTCTTTAAAATTTCTCAATTACCTCATCCAAACACACTCTAAGAGAATTTTCGTAGGCATCATATGGACGAAGTGGAAGATCATTAGATGCAACCAATATATGGACTAAATTATTGTGGTTCATCTAGTGAAATATGAACCGTTTTGGCATTAAATCTTCTAAAATTTAATTTCTGTTTTTTTTTTTTTGACAAATACAATTTTATTTCTGATGTTATCTTATTTTTTTCTATTAAATTTTTCTATATGTTTGTTGGTTAACTTACGCTTGCTTTATAAACATTTCATGAAATCTCTAAAAAAAAAAAAAAAAACCTTTCATGAAACGACTAACTATGATTCTTACACTATATAATATTACAATTTATTTATGAATCAAAATTATATCAGCACTGTTAATTCTTATTTACATGCAAATATTTTGTTTTGTCTAAAACTAGTGTTATGAAACGGTCGACGTTTGAATGCACGTCGTCCATAATCTACATGACACATGATCACAAATTAATATTACATGTATTATAGCCGACGATAGGCCACATACTACACGACGTGCACATGACACATACACAAAACCTAGCACAATAAAACATACAAATTTCTATAGAATATTCTTGTATCAATTCTCATATTGCAAACATGTAATCCAGCAATATTTTTCTCCTAGAACAGATTTTTTTTCTTCTTTCGTAATGACCTTTTCCCTCATTATCCAAGTGTAATGAACAATAAAATCAACAAAAGCCTAGATGGTAGGATACACCAAAAGTATTTGACCTATTGACCAACGACTTTGAATAGTAAAAGCAACGGTAACAGTAACGATAACAATAACGGTAACTGACACTTTACAAAATTTATTTTATAAATACTTCACCATCATTCATAATTTTCACATCATTATCAGAATATTTATCAATACTTTCAAAATGGCAAAATGTTTTTCTTTTATTTGCATCAATCTACTTGTCATTGTTTTGTTCCTCATTCGTATTATCAATATTGAAGAATCAAGAATATATTATGTAGGAATAATTATATTCCGAAAGTTATAAATTTCTAGGGTAAGTTCTTGCACCAATACTTCTGGGATAACAATTACATTTTATAACATTGCTCATATTATCACAAACTAAAACTATGAAAGTTATAAATTTTTTAGACGAAATCTTGCACCAATATATTTGGAGGTGAAGGTATTTTGAAAATTAAATGATATGAACTCTAGGTTTGAAATAGTTTTAGTAATTAAGTTTAAATGAAAATTTGAACATCTTACCATTAACACCACCTTTTTTGGCATGCACACCCGCATGATGTAACCTGAATTGGGCTAGGCCCAATCTCCCTCATTAAACCCGGCCACTCCTCTCCCCTCACCGCCGCCGCCACCACCTTTTCCCCTCCCGAACCACCGCCGTAATCAGCCTTCTCTATCATTTTATCGGAACAGAATCACAAAAAGTGCATATCGAGTCATCTCTTGAAGTAGTTTTCCGAGCAACCTACGGTTGGTTCATCGACCGAACCTATGTACTTTTATTATTACTTCTTCTCGACAAAATCCCTGGAAGAGTCGCACCAAAAGGGTATCCAATTTTCTTTTTCATTTTTCTTTCAATTGACAGTTTTGCATGTCTTAGATTTTTTGATTTATTTATATTATCTTTTTGCAAAATCTTGTGTTCCATGTTTCTTATTGACTTTTCAAAATTAAATAATTTACATTTTAGTTGTCTTTTAAATTGATTTGGTATCAGCATTAAGTGGCAAATGGGATTATCCCCTATAGGAAAAAAAAATTGGTTTGGTCCCTCACTTGAAACTAATGTATTTATTAATACTTATCAAATTGATTAATATCATTGGACCGATAATGCTGGTGGAATGCCTCCAGAAACATATTTGGTGCAAGATCATGGTCTTAGAAGTATATTGAAATTGGAAAAAACGTAATACACAGAACCAACATATTCAGAGAATTGATAGTACTTAATAATTATATATGAATCTTGAAATAAGTTAATGAAGTAGTAAATATTTTTTTAATCACAATGATCATGAAGTATTGATAGATGTTCTTGCCATGCCCAAGAGTTTTTTTTTGACCTGGACAGTTTAAGTGAAGTACTTTCATAAGACAACAATCACGTTTTGTTATTTTCAATTATTCTGAGCTAAAAATATTTACAAATCTTGCCATCTAAATTGTCTTTTGTGAAACTTTTGTAACTCCTTTATACACTTGTAGCTACTGTATGTGTGAATATTTTGTCATGAGCTGTAATCTAGTGTGTAGCTACTTAAAAGGAGAGGTTAATTGAAAAATGTATGAAAGATTGTAGCATGACAGAGATGAGTGAATGTGATGGCAAGGCAAGGCTCTTTAAATACTACTTAAAGAGAAAGGGCCTTGGCGAGCAAGAAAGGGTCTTGGAGCGTGAGAGAGAGAGAAAGAGCCTTCGAAAGAAAAAATATGTCCAGTCCAGCTGGAAAGTGTTTTTCTTTGTTGAGAAGCAACCGATGCAAATGTGCACATCCCCACATTTTTAGGCTTTCTTGTTTTTTTTTTTACAATGTCTACATTAAGACATGATTCTGACAATACAATTGCATAGACTTCAAATGGAGATGAACAGGATAAATTGGCCAAAAATGGCTATTATCTTTTGTAAGATTTATTGATTATTGATTACCATAACTACGGTTCAAACTGGTATTAAAAGCAAAAAGAAAATGATGTAAAATGTTATTACAGCGGTTAAAAATGTCATTACACAAAAATAATAACCACCATTTTATTCAACATTTACTGTGGCGGTTATTCTTAAAGTGACATTTTTAATTTTGTGGTAGCCAAAATTCTGAAAGTTTAGAAAACGTCATTTTGATTTTATACTGGCGGTTCAAACCGCCTTAATTTGTAAAATTTAGCCGTTGTAGTGGTAAAATTAAAAATTATACAATTATATAAGAAAACTCTAAAAATATAAAAAATTTAATAACAGTAAATCATTATTACAAGTATGAATGTATAATTATTTGTGTAAGTACCAATTACAGTTGGCAGAGATGGTGGACTTTCTGCTCATACATGTTGTGACTTAGGTTAAAGTTTAGAGTTTTACCATCGTTAGATTATATGCAACGACATTATATAATATTTTTTGTTAGCTATGGTATTACACAAGGGCATATCCTCCCAAAAAATTTCATAAAAAATCAGTTGTCATGACCTAGCTCAGTTGATAAGGACATTGCATAATTTATGTAGGGATTGGGGTTCGAACTTCAGACACCCACTTCACATTTAATTGTGTGAGTTCTAGCCACTAGGCTACTAGACGAAAGAAAAAATATGTGTACTAATGTTGTGTATGTACACACACACACATATATATGGGGCTCCTAACTTACACCGACCTAAAAACACTAAGGTGCAATAGCAAGCTACACCCACTTGTTTTTTACCAAAAAGTGCAGTTGTCACTATTCAAACCAATTTTAAATTGAAGGGTAATTTTGTCAATTTCAATTCTAAAAAAAACCAAGAAAACGCCTTTTAACAATTTCCTACTTCTACGCTTCTGATCTGTGGCCATATACACTGATTTTGTTTTATTTTTATCAAATAAGCTACTGAAGCTTTTATTCTTTAATAAACTTGTGCAAACAAAATAGATTCAAGTTTTTGCAGCAAAAACCAAAAAAATATCAACCGAATCTTTTTTTTTACAAAATCAACTGAATCTTTTTTAATAGACGCTAAAGAGAAAAAAAAACAAGATCCTGAAGAAAAAAGAAATAAAAGAAATTGGCACGCTTAAGGTACAAAACATGTAACAGGGACAAACTTTTAAGAAAACTGGAATGATAAAGGTGGGTGTAAATTAGTGAGGTGGATGTAAACAATTTGATAAAATATATAAAAATCAGTGTAAATAATCAAGTGGGTGTAGCTTACTAACTTGCACCATAAGACCGTTTGTTTCATAGAATCAAAATGTATTCCCAGGATTAACTTTCCTGGGATTATATTAGTGGAAGTTTTATTCCTAAGAAAGTTTGACAAAGGTGTTTGGATGTTGATTTGAATTCCCAGGAACAGTATTTTAAGGAAATGGTGTAATTATTAAAATACCCTTAATAAATAGACTAAACGTGTGCTCATTTTTTAAGGATTATTTTTTCCTGGGATTATTAATGTGTTTGACAATTTTAGTTTATCATACATCAATTCATCCATGTCTACTTTTATTAAGAAATCAAAATCACATGAGTTTTATTGTTCGAATACCTTGAGTAAAAAAATAAATAAATGCACCACTTATCAAGATTTATTCAAGTGTTTATGCTTATGAAAGAAAGTTTTGAACTGAAGAAATAAAAAAAAAAACGTGGCACATAAATTGGGTGTAGAGATGTGCTGGTAGTGGTGTGGTTGACAGTTACTTAAGGGTTTTAATGAATTTCTGAGAAACAAATTGTGCCAACTGCTGGGAATAAAACATTCCCATCCTTTTATGCTGGGAATAAAAAGAGATTAATATTGTAGAAAAAAAGTTACCGGAAATGTTTTATTCCTTGGAACTTTTATGTGTGCATGTGTACCGAACATGGGAATAAATTATTCCCATCTTAGATTCCTGGGAATTTAATTTATAGAGGTGAAACAAACGCGTTTTTAGGTGGGTGTAAGTTAACAACCCCCATATATATATAAAGTCATGTAACTGTGATTTTCGAGCTTACATTAATACTGTTATTACTGTTATTATTTTCAAAATCAACAGATCATGCAGATATTGGTTATCCACATTCTTAATAATTTTTAAAACATTAATCACCACTGCTCAATCTCGCATGGTTTGAAGCTAAATTGTCATAATTCCTATCCAAGTTGACTTGGAAAATATTAGGCTCGACAAAGAAGAAACAATATATGTAGTGGAGTATTTATAGAGTCATGTAATGAGTGTGATGAGACTTAACAAGTAAGACATTGAATGTGTTCCATTTTTTTAATCCCATTTACCGGTTACCTGTTCAATCAATTTCTAAACATCATTTTTTTAATAATATAAAAAAAAACTGCATTCACCCTTCGCCTATCACGTTCATCTTCTTCAGCTTTTCAATCTTCTACTGTTTATGTTGGGTGCATTCATATGTTGGGTGCATTCATCTTCTACCCCTTCCCAATCTATGCTGGTATCTCCTCTCTCTTCGCCCTAATCTTCAATCGTGCCACCGTTGGAATAGCGCACGTCGTCGACACAGTCGATGTGAATTAAGAGATGATTGACCTGGAATTAGTTCATTCTAGCCATACAATGTTGAAAATTCTTTTCACTGTTATCCCCCTTGTGTGAATTAATGTTTCAATTTTGGACGTGGTTTAGGCGTGGTCCAATTTGCAGTTCTAACTGAGGAAAACCTGAGAGTGAACATGAAAAGATTGTTTGTGTTTGTGGGAGGCTGAACAGAGGAGATGAAAAATTAAACTCCAATTTAATAATTAAAAAATAAAATAAATATTAACAAGGATGAACCGGTTGCCTGTAAATAGAATTAAAAAAAGAGAACACATGATGGATTTTTATTGGGTGTGTTAAAAGAGTGTGCTAACGGGTGTCCCTAGCATTTCTCTTAATTTTATGCACCATGAATTAAAAAATGTCTACCTGCGTGGAAAGATTGATTTAGTTTATGTGATCATGTTAAACCTATAGTAATGCTTGAAGAACGACGTCACGAGAAATTTTAAGCTCAAGTAATTGTATCAATATGTTAGGTATGCTCGTTGCGTTTAATGGAGTTTTGGATGAACAAACGTTAAAAACGACCATTCATAGTATGGGTTATTGTCCAATAGATGATATGCATTCTAAGTGAGCTCTATTTGTTAAGATGATTTCAATACCACATATAGAATATAAATCTATTCTCTCAACGACAATAATCAATAAGAAATATTATGAAATAAGCATTCTGAGTTACCCGATCTTAATTCACGGTGTATAAAATACGCCACATACATTAACGTGTAATGAAGATAGTTACCAACAAGAAGGATACCACAACGATAAAAAGAAATACATTTGAAACAACATTGGAAAGAGAGGAGACAAAGATAATGTATAACTCTTGTGATTTGGAGTTTTAGGCATTCATGGGTTTGAATGCTTACGAAGGATTTGAAAAATAAAGGAATTTGTGTCATTTCATGAAGTTTGACGAGACAACGAGTGTAATTAAGATTTAGTGGTGATAAATCATCGATTTTTTTGAGTCACTTTAGCAACAAAAAGAAAAAACAATAGAGGACCAAATTAAAAGTTGTTTAAATTATTGGGTCAAATTCAATGGAAATGATTTTATAAAGACTAAAAGTCAAGTAATCCCTATTTTCATGGATCATTTACATAACTAAGCCTTTAATTTTAATTTAATTGTTAATTTTCAATAACTCAATAATTACTGTATTGAAACTAGGTTTGGTTAAAGTTTGCAAAGGTACTAATTTATTACTATATTTCACAGGTGAAACGTCGCGAAGTGAAAATAAACAATGAGACTGATGAAAAGTTTAAAGTAGGGGTAAGCTATCATTGTGTAAGTAAAACATAGTGTGGCAGACGAAAATCTAAAAAAAAAAATTACTAGCATTTATATTTTTTATTTAAAAGAAGAGTTTAACGTGAAAACGAGCTATCATTGCGTCATTCCGTTCCATTTTTTGTAGACTAAAATAAATGAAGGAAATTTTTTCTGACGCATATAATTTTTATCATGAAACTGCGTAATAAACTTTTTTTTTATCGTGTGCGTTTTGATTAATCTTGCAACATTTTATTTTAAAGGGGCATGCGAGTAAACAAAATTTGCAAATATGACTCATGAATGTCCAAAACATTCTTAATTCTCATATTTACATGATGAATAGTTATTAAATACACACAGCCTTAATGCTAAAAGATGTTTCAACCTCAAGCATTTTTGCACGAAACGTAATCATCATCAAAGATTATGGACGTCGTTAGCCTTGAATATAAACCTCATAACAGAACAAGCAGTTGAAATTGTATCACTTAAAACACACACACAAAAAAAAAAAAAAATCTGACATGTCTCTTCAATAGTATTCATGAACTAGTTGTCTAGTTGGTGACTTAATTAGTTTCGTATTTATATGACATGATATAATTCAATTCTATTTTAACAATGAAAATGATTTTATTTTGGTGTATAAGTTGAGCCAAATCACAACAAAAATAAATATCAAAGGCTTCTAGGAAAACTACAAAGCAACTATCGCCTAACTGAGTTAAGGAAGCAAACTATGACCTAAAAAATGTGATTATCGCTATTTAGACCAAAGCCAAACTTTGCAATAAAATATGCCATCTATGTAACCCAAAAAAACACATGGCTTAGGTCTCACAAAATGACAATTACAACGTCGTTTATTTTCTCTTTAGAAAACATTTTTTCCGCATTTTTTATTTGTCTTATATACAGTGTTGAATTTTTCCCTTACATTAATCATTTTTAAAATCAATTGAAAATGTCTCTATTTCTAGTAAGGGTTAAATATGACTTTGGTTTCTCTATATTTATTTCAACTTTTTTGTTTTAATCCTCTTAAATTTTTCTTTGACTTTTAGTCTCTAAATAATCTCCATCATTGTTTTTTTATTTATGTTTTCAAGTCGACTCATATGAATCATTCAAAATCTTGAATTTTTGTTCACATACATGATTATATTATTATAATAATCTCTCACAATTTTTTTTAACATGACTTACATAAAATTTCATATTTAATTTATCTTATGTTAAAAAATTAAATTTTATAAGCATCCATGCAAAAGCTCGCTTTAAACTTTAAAGGATGCATATGATCTGACTTAAAAGTCAGGACAAAAAATGGTTATGGAAAACTAAAAGTCAAAGAAAAAATTTCAGGGTACTAATCTCTCACAATTTTTTTTGACATGACTTACATAAAATTTCATATTTAATTTATCTTATGTTAAAAAATTAAATTTTACAACCATCCATGCAAAAACTCACTTTAAACTTTGAAGGATGCACATGATCTGACTTAAAAGTTAGGACAAAAAATGGTTATGGAAAACTAAAAGTCAAATAAATTTTTCAAGGGTGCTAAAATAGGGAGTTGAAATATTTATAGGAATAAAACATATTTATCTCTTATAGTAATATGTTACCAGGACAATAATCTTTAATTGATGGCATTAAAAAAATTTGAATATGAATTATTGCGGTATGATTGTTATAAAAATGTTTAATTTATCCATCAAATTGATAAAATAAAATCCTTTAAGTGAAAAAACAAATCTGGACACTTATTACAAACCATTGATTTGTAAGATCTCCAAAGTAGATGGTGGAGTCCACACCACACATCCGATTTCTCTCTGCTGAACAAAAAAAAAAAAACTACTCCTTCTCTCTCTTTCGTTGCACCGTCTTACCTCCTTAACATAACCAAAAGTCAATTTCTCTCTAACATAACTATTTTTTCATTAGGGGTTCCTCGTACATCGTTAACAGATGCAATGTGACTGTCATCCTTCACAAACCTTTTGTGGGGGATTCTTTATTTTTTTCCTCACATTCAATATCCAATTTTACGGTACTCGTAATAATTATCCGAATCACAAAAATAATGGGAAAACTGGAATTAAGCTATGGAGGTTCGTTAAATTTTGTTTTTGCCTTGGTGTTTTCTATTTTGGTTATCTCAATAAGGTGTGAAGATGTTGAGGTTATGAATATTTTGAAGAAAACCATAAATGCTCCGGTTACATTTCAATGGACAAATCTTGATGTATGTAAATGGAAACACGTTAATTGTGATTCAACAAAACGTGTCATCGCAGTTCAAATAGGGAACCAGAATCTTCAAGGCTTTCTCCCGAAGGAACTTGTGATGTTAACGACATTGCAAAAGTTCGAGTGTCAAAGAAACAACCTCACCGGCCCATTCCCTTACCTCTCAAAGTCACTACAGAGGCTTCTAATCCACGATAACAAATTTAGCTATATTCCTAACGATTTCTTCACAGGGATGAGCAATTTGCAAGAAGTAGAAATCGACAACAACCCCTTGCCTCTGTGGCAAATTCCTAATTCTCTTAAAGATTGCGTTGCACTCCAAACTTTCAGTGCTGAAAGTGTTAGCATTGTGGGGACCATTCCTGATTTTTTTGGCAGAGACGGTCCCTTCCCTGGATTGGTTTTTTTGGCACTGTCTGGTAATTCATTGGAAGGTGTTTTGCCTGCAAGTCTTTCTGGAAGTTCAATAGAGAACCTTTTGGTCAATAGGCAAAATAGCAACAATAAACTCAATGGTACCCTTGCTGTGTTACAAAACATGACATCATTGAAACAAATATGGGTCAACGATAATTCATTTACAGGTCCTATACCCGATTTATCACGGCTTAACCAACTATCTGATGTGAATTTAAGGGATAACCAGTTGACTGGCGTTGTTCCACCTTCTCTGACAAACCTTCCAAGCCTGCAAGTGGTAAATTTAACAAACAATCGTCTCCAAGGTCCACCTCCCAAGTTTAGAGACGGCGTTGGAGTTGATAATATTATCGGTGGGGGAAGAAACAAATTTTGCACAAATGTTCCAGGGCAACCATGTAGTCCTCTTGTGAATATTTTGCTATCAGTTGTCGAACCATTGGGTTATCCTCTTAAGTTTGCTGATAGTTGGCAGGGTAATGATCCTTGTGCCAATAAATGGATAGGTATAGTTTGTTCCGGTGGAAATATTTCAATTATCAATTTTCAGAACATGGGACTGAGTGGAACTATTTCTCCGAATTTTGCTAGTATTTCGTCTTTGACAAAACTACTTCTTGCAAACAATGGTATCACTGGTACCATACCTAATCAACTTACCAGTATGCCTCTTCTACAAGAATTAGATGTTTCTAATAATAATTTGTACGGCCACATGCCATCATTTCCAAAAGGTGTGGTTCTTAAAATTGGTGGGAATCCTGATATTGGGAAGGATAAACCCAGTACTCCATCTACAAGTAGCCATGGGTTTGGAAAAGACAAAGACAGAGACAACGTTGACGACGTCATTGTTGGAATTGTGTTAGGGGTTGTCTCTGTACTTGGAATCGGGGCAATATTATTCATGTTTTGGAAAAGGTCAAGGAATCATACGGAGAAAGGTAAAAAGCCTGATGCAATAACAATACATTTTAGTTATAAAGGTGGTGAAAATGTTGTGAAGGAAAATGTTGATGTTGGTGGTGAAGGAAATGACGCCTTAAGCCCCACTTGTAATGTTTACGAAGTTGGTAACATGGTGATTTCAATTCAAGTTTTGAGACAAGTTACAAATAACTTTAGTGAGGAAAAGATAGTCGGGAAAGGTGGTTTTGGTGTTGTGTACAAAGGGGAGTTGCATGATGGGACACAAATTGCAGTGAAAAGGATGCAATCAGGAATGATGGGCGAAGACGGATCAAATGAATTCACGTCGGAGATTGAAGTGCTTACAAAGGTTCGACACAAACATTTAGTTTTACTCTTAGGGTATTGTTTGGATGGGAATGAGAAACTTTTGGTTTATGAGTATATGACTAAAGGTGCTTTAAGCAAACACTTGCATGATTGGAAAGAGGAAGGGATAAAACCGTTGGAATGGAAGACACGACTTAGCATTGCTTTAGATGTTGCTAGAGGTATTGAATATCTTCATGGGTTAACCCAACAAATTTTTATCCATAGGGATATCAAACCATCTAACATTTTGCTTGGAGAAGATATGCGGGCTAAAGTATCTGACTTTGGATTGGTTCGGCTTGCTCCTGAAGGGAAAGCTTCGTTTCAAACTAGACTTGCCGGAACTTTTGGATATATGGCACCAGAGTATGCAGGTAAACAATTATGTTTATCTTTTAAACCACTTTTACATGTGGCTAGTTATAGTCATATTGAAAAACGTTGTTATTTGTTATATCGTTGTTTTAAGTGATGTTATTTACTTTTTAGTTTATGATAATATTATTTTAGTGCAAGCATTCATTGTAAAAATAAGTTGCATAAATAATCTTTATTTTGACATTACACTGTGCATAAATTACTTTTGTGAATTATATCAAAACAAATCAGCTGACCAATAAACTCGAGGCTCGTTTCTCCGATGATCATCATGATGATTAGATGTTGACATTCTATCATACATTTATTGTTGTATCATTTTTTTTCCAAAGTCTAAAAGGTGCTAACCAACACTATAATGAACAACTATGCAGCAACGGGAAGACTAACAACAAAGGCCGATGTATATAGTTTTGGTGTGGTTCTTATGGAGATCATAACAGGAAGGAAAGCACTTGATGTTAGCCAACTAGAAGAGAATATCCACCTTGTTACATGGTTTCGTAGGATGTTACTAAACAGGGATTCATTTCAATCAATGATTGATGGGACAATTGAGATTGATGAAGAAACACATGCAAGCATAAACACGGTTGCTGAGCTGGCCGGACATTGTAGTGCAAGGGAGCCTTATCAACGTCCTGACATGGGTCATGTTGTGAATGTGTTGTCATCCCTTGTTGAAGTGTGGAAGCCTACAGAACACGATGTTGATGACATATACGGGATCAACTTTGATATGACATTACCAGAAGCTCTCCAAAGGTGGCAGGCTTTTGAAGGAAGTAGCACTCTCGAGTTAACTTTTTCTCCTTCAACAATGAATACCAACGAAGGCAGCACACAAACTTATCAATCTTCAAACGCGTCTTCACATGCACAGATGTAAAGTTATATATATATATATATATATATATATATATATATATATATGTATGTATGTATATATGTGTGTGTGTGGCATATCTAGTGAGAATGAATATGTTAGGTGAGAATGACAAAAACTTTTACTAGCCTCTAGATCCGAATCAACGATTAAGATTAAAAAATAATTTAACAAACTCAAGTGTACCCTTTCCCACACTACTACCATACCCACGCATGTCTTGTATATCCATTCATTTTCCTAATTTCTTCCTTCTCCGCCCTGCCTGTGTGTGTTTATTTCTCAATTCTTTCAACTAAAAACTCCGGGCGTTATTTTTTCATTCAATTAGAAATTCTAAGTGTTTCAGATCGTCTATCGGTTCCAATTAGAAATTGCAGGCGTCGTTTTTTTTTCCAATTGAAATCATTGTGTAGAAATACTTTCATCTAACGCCCTCACCTCAATTTTTTTTTATCATTTACCTTCATTGTCATTAACGTCAAGCTGTGAGTGCATATAAGCACTTGTTAGCAAAAAGAAAACAACTTGATTGTTATGTGATTTTTTTAATTATGTCGGGTTTAAATTTTTTTCCGATTATTAATATATAAAATAGACAATAAAGAAAGGTCAATTTTCGTTAAAGAATTAGGTATATATATAATTTTTTTTTATATTTATAAAAAATTACAGAAATCATTTTTTTTTAATGAGGAGGTGTTGTTATGGATGTGGATGGGAAAAGATGAAAGGATGAATATGGTTCATGAGAATTGATAGAATATGAAGAGGAACATGTGTTTTTTAAAATGGGGTTTAATCATAGCTGTTAATTCAGATCTAAAGGCTAGTAAATGTTCCCACCATTATCGCATAACGTAGTCATTCTCACTGGATATTCCCTATGTATATTATGTTGTTTGTATTCAATGTAATTGCATGTTCTACGTTCATTTACCAAACAACCCAAATTCTAGTGGTTTCTTTTTATTTTCAATAAAGGAAAAAAAAAGAAGAACAAGATGTCAGTGTTATTTTAGAGGTGTTTTTGTTCCACTTGAGAAACACCCCACTCTCTTCTCATGTTATCCTTTGGTCACAACCGAGCACCACCAACCTATTCATCGTCTCATTCTCTTGGTTAGTCAAGGTGTTTTTTTTATTTTTGGAAAAACCGATAACATCAAAATTAGGGGGTGTTAACGTTTAAATTTCAAAATGTGCCTCAATTCGGGTTTATTAGGCCGTGTAAGCAAAATACAATAATATAGGTAAATGTCACAACACTGGGATGAAACAAAACAATGAATTGATCGAGTTTTGTTAAGATGAACCCAAAAGAAGAATAGTAGTAAGAACGTAATTGTTGTTCGTGAAGGGAGAGGAGTATTACCTACACTGGACAAAAAATAACGCAAGCGAATATATGAATGGATTGTGCAACCGGTTTAACCGATACCCATCTCCTTGCTTTTGAAAGACGTCTTCCCAATCAACTTTGAATTATTTTCGCAATGCAATCTCAAATTTATATGAAAATGACATTCTTTCATAAATTTTAAAAATGAACTGTCCCCATGAGTTTAGCTCATTTGGGAAGGGACAATGTATAATTTGTGCAGGGGCCGAGGTTCGAACTCTGGACACCCCACTTATGCATGTTTAAGGTGAATTTCTCTAGCCACTAGGCTACTTGGCCAAAATAATGAATTAAGTTAATTGTAGCATTATGTGATGATCTAGTACACTTTTTTTTAAAAAAATAAATAAATTATGATCTATCTTGCTGTTCTTTTAATTAAAAAAATATTAAATATATATCAAAATATAAATTTAATCCTAAAAAAAATGATACATCATCTATAAGAAAAGAAAAAAAAAAATGATATAACAATTCAATCATATACATTTCATTTAATCTAGTAAAAAAATGATTTTCATTTCATAGTTGTGTAATTTATTTATTTTAAAATTCAGTGCAGAAGAATCTCCTGAAACCCTAAATCCATCGAATTCCGGTTTGATATAATAACAAGAGAATGCGATTCTCTTCTTCTTCTTAAACCCTTTCTTCCCGAATTCACCTTCAATAATTATTTTCTAGGGTTTGCGATCATGTCCGTGCCACCGGTGCAGTGTGTATTCATAACTGAAGACTGTGTTCGCGAATGGAAGAGTTCCAACAACGCTTCTTTCAAACTCTCCCAACCCGTTCCATTGCTCAGATTCCTCTATGAACTCTCTTGGACTATGGTGCGTTCTTTTTCCATTAATTAATCACCGATTCATCAATTCAATTCAATTCCATGCTCTTATTATTGTTTTCAATCATTGATTGTTGTTAGGTTCGAGGTGAATTACCGTTTCCCAAGTGTAAAGTAGCGTTAGATTCTGTTGTATTTTCGGATAAAGCTTCTCCTCAGAAAATTGCTTCAAATTTTGCGGATATAGTTAGCCAAATGGCTCAAGATGTGAGTTACTTATGCTTTTGAATTTTTTAGATTATTATTGATAAGCTCGTTTTTTCTAGCTCGTACTATTTATTTTTCCCATTCTTCTTTTGTTTTGAATTGTCCACTTAGTAAAGGATTGATGATAGTTATTACTTACCATAGGTGGTTTGTAGAAACTCGGCTTAGGTGATTTGCACGTGTATGTAGAGAGAAGACACATAGATTTTGTTGTAAGGAGAGTAGATCAGATGACGAGTAGTCAAATCAATAGAAAATTTATAAGAGAAACAATTAGGAAGGATCTAGAGATTAATGAGTTGGATAGGTACATGGAGCTTGTTTGGATTGGCTTATTTGAGCTTATCTACTGGGATAAATTCTGTGAGACTGTTTTGGAGAACTCAGGAAAACAACTTATAGCATATAAAAAATAATGTAACATTGTTTTATCTTTCGCTATAAAAATAGCTTATACATAAGTTCTAATCATGATAAGGGCTTGTGCTATAAGCTGCAAATAAGCTATTTGTTCAAACAGGCGAATGATATATGATGGAACATTATGACGGCGTTTGATCCATGTAGCTGACCCATTTAGTGGGATAAGGCTTGGTTGTTGTTGTACTTTTTTGGGAAATTCCATATTCTTAAACACCATAACACACACACAGGCCTATAATCATGCAATGGGATATTGAATGTTTTTGTAACTTTGAGTGTTTATGTTTTATTAACTATATTGTTTGTACTAAGTCCATCAAATCTATTTACTTGCTCATCTCCTTTGTTACAGCTTACATTGTCAGGAGAGTTTCGTTCTCGTCTCATTAAACTGGTCAGTATTTGATTTTGTGATTTATTCAATACAAATGTTTTTGTGTAGATATTCATCTTTTGTATAAAATTTATGGTTTTTATTCATCGAAGTTTTTCTACAATTTGTTTTTTGCTTAAAAGTTTTAATTTTGTAGGCAAGATGGCTTGTAGAATCTGAATTGGTTCCAGTTAGGCTACTTCAAGAACGTTGCGAGGTCAGCTTTTCTGGTCTCCTTTATTTTCAAATTATAAGCATTACAGCTCATCATTTGTCTTCCAGTTAGTTTGTTGAGCAATATTACAAAGGCTTGAGCTTTTATGCATTAGTAGGTTTCATCCATTTATAGAATTTTATTGGTATATTATGCATTTGCAGGAAGAATTTTTGGGGGAGGCTGAATTTATCAAAATTAAGGCTCAGGAGTTAAAGGGAAAAGAGGTGAGCACATAATCTATAAATGTGTGCCACAATGTAACGGGCTTCTGCTTCTTTCTTTTTCTCTTACTCCAAATTACTCACAGGTGTTGTGTTAATAGGAAATAAATTGAGTTTTGTCCTGAGTAAAATGCTGGGTTGCTACCTGCGAACCTCCACCAAAAGAAATGCCCATACACCTGTGTAGACACGCACATGCAATGGAATAAACTATATGACAACGAACTTACAATTATATGTCACACACATCTTTATTATTCTTAAGTTTTTTTCATACTTGGTCTTTGTTGCTTTTGAGTTGGATTTTTTTTATAAGACAATGATCCTACAAATACAAAGTTATAATTATACGTCACACATCATTATTGATCTTAAGATTTATTCATACCCGGTCTTTGTTGCTTATGTTATGTTATGTTATGGAAACAATTATATGACAAGGACCTTACAAAGTCGCAGTTTTCTTGAAAAGGACAAAGTCACAATTTTTTTAAAAATGGCAAAGTCGCTGTTATATGTCACAAATATCATTATTGATCTTAAACTTCATTCTTACTCGTAGTTGGTTAATGTTAGTTTGTTTATCAGTAAATAACAAAATCCATTTCTGCTTTACAAGTTAGTTGCAAAGTGTAACTAATTGAATTCAATCAGTTAAGTTACACTGACCTTATAAATACCCTAAACCTCTTGTATTCAGATTCAGAATCAAATATTTAGAATTTAGATTCTCCACTCTTCGCTTTGTCTTTGACTCTATGTCTGCTCGAATGGGAATTTCATTATTGTATGTATTTGATTCATTTGTGCTGTTGACTTCAGGTCAGAGTTAATACACGACTTCTTTACCAGCAAACGAAATTCAACCTTCTCAGAGAAGAAAGTGAGGGCTATGCCAAACTGGTATGATAAGAATTTCTTTTCTCCCTGACTTTTTTTTTTTTACTTTCTAGGATGTTTTATACGCATTATTATTACATTTTGGTTGTTACATTTGCACCCATAGAGGTTTTGACTGAACACAGTGCATATAAGAGAAATCGTATCTTCCTTTTTTGAGTTCAATTAATTAGGAAGTGTTTCAGATCTTAAGAAAAGTAAAACAATGTTGTAGGTTACTATCGATATTATCATGGTACTAAAAGATACTCTTCTACCATGGTAGTTAATTGGTTTCAGGTTTTACATGGTCCAAGACACACATGTTTGGAAGTTCCGAACCAAAATGGAACCTATTTTTCTTCTACGATGGTAGTTAATTGGTTTCAGGTTTTACATGGTCTGAGACACATGTTTGGAAGTTCCGAACCAAAATGGAACCTATTTTTCAAAACCTGATCTATCTTGGTTTTGAAATAGCTTGAGTATATGGCAGAATTGCTTCTTGACATTTCTCCAATACTCTGGAGAGAGTCGAGTTGTGGATCAACATGAGGAACAGGCAAATAACCTTTATGAACTCAAGAGTATTCAAGAAAACTATGTTTGACTGAAAGAGCAGATAATTTATCTTGAAGTAATCATGCACGGAAGACAAATATTGATATTAGAAACTCTGTTTAAATGGCAGGATGACATCCAATTCATCAAGCATTAGGATGGGTCCATCTATTATTGTACCTCGGTCCAGTGAAAATACACTGATGTGGAAATAATATAAGAGCATTAAGGAGTGAAGTTATGTTTCTATGTGAAGGGACTTAAATTATAATGCTTGTTTTCTATTTTGGGGGCTTTGCGATGAAACTCTTTTGTAGATTTAGGAATAATCGCAGCATGGTTAATAGATATCACATTAGATCATATCCTTAAATTTTTACTGGGCCTTTTCAATCAACAATATGGTTCTTTTTGGTGTTCTAATTCTTACATATTGCGTGATTGAATACAACATCATGTCAGTCTTGAATATTTGTTTAAGTTGGAGATTTTGGCTGAGTTGTAAGAATTAGAATTCATACATAGTCATAATACTTTCTTTTCCCGTGCCTTATGCTTTCCACATAAGATTAAATTTAGGCTAATTGTATAGGTCACTCTTCTTTGTCGGGACTCTGAAGCGCCAACTCAAAAAGGATCTACATCAACAATTGGCATTATTAAGGTCTTAATGGTTCTAAGTATTATGACTATTCTGATTTTCTGTTTTTGTTTTATAATAATAATGATCATAATTCTGGTTTAGCTTACTTTTGCAGTCATTGATTGGCCATTTTGATTTGGATCCAAACCGTGTTTTTGATATTGTAAGTTGGAACTCTTCACGCGTCTTTTTCCCCCATAAATTCAGGTCCTATCTGCATTATCATTTCTTGTTATATCTGGTTACTGACGGATGTTTCTTATCAGGTACTTGAGTGTTTTGAACTTCAGCCTGATAATGATGTGTTTATAGAGCTGATTCCTATTTTTCCCAAGGTAGTAAAAATTGAAGCCTAGGCCATTCTTATATTTAATTTGAAATTTTTAACTGGCAGTTTTTTATATCATAAATTTTTCTGTTCTATGCAGTCTCATGCTTCACAGATTCTTGGATTTAAATTTCAATATTATCAGCGCATGGAAGTCAGTAATCCTGTACCATATGGGCTTTATAGACTTGCAGCTCTGTTGGTGAAGCAAGATTTTATTGATCTTGATAGCATGTAAGATGTTGTGCCCATGTGCTGCTCAAGAATCATATTTACCTTTCTTACGTAATATATAGTCGTAGCTCTGAACAATTCAATACTGAATCAATTTTTTGCTCTATGGGTGATACAAAGTGATGGTTGCATTTAAGGAGATTTACACACACCATTTTTGTAAAGATTAATACTTATTGTGCGAGTCACGTTTTAAACATTCTAGAAGAAATTGATGATGTATAGAAGAATGATTGCACCATATAATCATGCCAAAAACGAAGTAGTCTGTATGTATGTTCTGATAATTACCGTGTAAATGCAATGCAACTGGCATGTAGACTGGAAGTGCTTTGTGCAATTTATGAGATACTTTTTTAACTATAATTTTGATTGCAGTTACGCTCATTTACTCCCCAAGGACGTAGAAGCATTTGAGCATTATAGCACTTTCTCTTCCAAGCGCCTTGATGAGGTATTCATGCTCTGGAAGTTAATTTATTTATTTACTTATTGCTGTTGGTTTTTTTATTCTTCATAACGACAGTGGTGGATAAGGCTGTATTGTTAAAAAAGATATTCTTCATAGCGATAGTGGTGGATAAGGCTTTATTGTTAAAATGAAAAAAAGGAATCTAGCCATAAAATCATAAATTTTGCCAAAGAGAAAAAGAGTGATTAAGAGTTTACATGTCTTTAAATTGCAAGAAAACAGTCCAATCTCTTCCTGTGCTTTAGAACTAAAAAAAGAGATCCATTTTCCTTGGGTCATATTAATATATGGCTGTAAGTTCCTGAACTTTTACAGTCACAAATATTCTGAGGGCCTTCTGTCTATGACTTTCTTAGCCATGATGCTTGCTTTGACGGTTCCTTGTTGATGACCTATGTGAGGCCAGCCAAGTGTTTGGTCTCATTCATGCCTTGCATTATTAATCTTTCCTTAGTTTGTTTGTGACTTGTTTCTGAATGTTGCAAAACAATCTGGGTTGGGTATTTTGGAATATGTAAACTCCCAGTTCTTAATTCTCCTTATATTTGACCTATTTGTGTTGGTGTTAATCTTGTGTAATATTAACATATAAATGTTTTATTCTACCCTGTCCTCCATTGCTTTCATATTTTGTTTTGGCGCTTGTCTGGTATCGAGAAGATTAACAATCTTAATTACAGGCTAATAAAATTGGAAAAATCAACCTTGCTGCTACTGGAAAAGATCTAATGGACGAGGAGAAAACGGGGGATGTCACCATTGATCTCTTTGCCGCCTTAGCCATGGAAACTGATGCAGTTGACGAGCGGAAATCCGAGCTTCAAAACAATCAAACTTTGGGCTTGCTTATTGGCTTCCTTTCTGTGGATGACTGGTATGCTGATTTGTAAACCTACTTGTAGCATGTGGTTATGAAGACAGTTATTATTATAAGCTGTTAGCTTTTATTGTTTGGATGCCAAACTTTTGTGATGTCTCAACTAAATGTATAGCCTTCCCCCTTCTATGTCAGTTTGAAGTTGAAACTGCTTTGGATACCATGTCAAAAAATAACGAATATATTCAACTATTTTTATTTGAGATTGATTTATATACTGTCAGTGTACCAAAATTTTACACATTCATCCAATTATGTGTTGCCACATCAATTAACGAGGTATGAAAAGTCATGTGTTTTTAATTGATCAAATGATGTGTAAAGACATCATTGGATGCATCTGTAATTGTATACTGACAGTGTATATAAATTAATCTCTTTTTGTATATTGATTGTTTGCTACTTAACAATAACAATGTTGACAGTGGAAAATTGTTTTTGCTGTTCGTGGAGACATTTGCCTTTGATTTCATTTGCGTTATTGTTTTTACACATGATGATTTAATCAGCGTTGTGGAATATGTTATTGAGCATGGTTTTCAGTATCTTACGATAGATGTGCGTGTTTCCCAATTCAACACAAAATTGAACCCAATCAATACGAATTCATGTGTATCTATTTTGGATATGAATCACAACCTGATTTTGTCAACTTTCTATAGCAGCCACTTTTTTCTGTCATTGGATTTTTTACTTGAATCTTGAATTCTTTTGTGGTTCTTATATGATAAATCAACTTTAATTTGTGCTATTTCACATGTTTTTACTTAAAAATAACATACTTTTATTTATCATCTATCTTACAATTCATAACAAAGATTATATTAAGAATTTAGAAATAGGTCTTTCAATCCACGATTTGAATCTCAATTCCATAAAACCATGTTATTGAGATAAAATGTGGATCTCAAGGTTTATGATTTTTTTTTCTTAAGATTTGGTTCCTCTCAAGTTCTATTAAATATGCATATATGTATATTTTCATGGGTTCGTTTCCTTTTGTTTTAACAGGTATCATGCACATGTACTGTTTGAACGCCTCTCATCACTCAATCCAGTGGAACATATCCAAATATGTGATAGTTTGTTTAGGTAAGGCTTGTGTATGATATCTCTCTGTCTGCAGACACCAGCTTTGAGAACTTATATTTGGGTGCATTTTGGACATGCATGTCTGCTGAATGTATTTTTGATGTGTTTTTCTTTTGGAGACAAGTATATGATAATATTGATGAGGATGTATACTTATCTGTAGCAGAGTTTGTAGTAATATAAGAGAAATAAAGAGGGTGGGTAATAAGACATCCTCCAAAAACAAAAGCTATGTTTTTCTTAGACTAACTACCATGCCAATAAAATAGAGTCAGACTGTACTGAAAACTGTATGAAATCCAGGACACAAAGAACCCCCACAAAAAACCAGGCTCTGATACCAACTTCGTCACCACCCAATCTGGATCATGACCAGCTACGAAGTTGGACTTAGTGCCAGACTAGGGTGGTAGTCTGTGCGCCAGTCATGATTCGAAAACATTGGTGACTTGGGTGGCAAGGCCTCTGGACTACTTGGTCATTGAGATGGAAGTGATGGTATCGAAATCCAATGCCATTGCATATTAGAAACTTAATGGCATTAAAAGCTATAAAAGCTATTTTATCCTGAAGCAAAGCCAGAGGAGTTATGTGACATCAGTATCCTTTTTCTTCTTAGTTTAACCTATTATGCACTAAAAAAATAGAAAATAGCTGAAATTGTGGAACACATGGGAAGATATTATAGTAGAGTGATAAATAGAGAATGATGGCCAAACATAGGATATAAGGCTGTGAGAGGGGGACAGACTGAGTTGAGCAATAAAAAATGGAGGTACGGGAGGCGGAGGGGGATGGCTGTTTGGAATGAATAGCATTGGGTATATTACTTTATTGTTTATCGGCTGTTTCTCTCCACATTTAAAAAAAAAAAAGGAAAACCATTGAACACAATTTTAAGAAACGGGTCACATTCCTAAAAAAAAAGGGTCACATGAAGCTACCCTTTTTTGGAAGGCAACCTGAGAATAAACAGAGCCGAACTATCCACACTTGTTTCTTGAATTATTTGATCTGTGCGCCTTTGCCGGTATGTATATATATATAAATTCATTTGGCGATACAGCAACAGTAGCTACACTGCTCTAAAATGTTCCACTATATTCCAACCAAATAGACATAACTGCTCCAACTGCATGCCTCCACAAAACTTTTCCCCAATATTTCCTTCCAAAATCTTTTTAAATAGACTGCGAGAAGCCCTTCCAAATTGGAGGTGCACATCCAACATTCAGTTATGCCTGTATGTTTGTACTCTGTAGCATGTGCATGCATTTAAGAGCATATATTTTTGGGCCAATTGGTTTTGAGTTTTGTTATGGTCAACTATTTGTTTGAGTGATTGTTTTTAGCAATAGCTTTAAATAATATCGAGATCTTCATGCAGGCTTATTGAGAAGTCAATTTCTTCCCCGTATGATGTTATTCGTCAAGCACATCTTCAAAACTCTGGATTGTCCACTGGAGGCAGCACTGATGCTATGGATGTTGATAACCCTTCAGGACACAATTCTTTCATAGATCTTCCAAAGGAACTTTTTCAGATGCTTGCTTGTACTGGACCTTTTCTCTACCGAGATACTATGCTGTTACAGAAGGTGCATCAAGTTGTTTTAATATTCCTGGTGACTTGTCTCCTTTGTATATTTTATGCTGATCATGATTTTCCTTCCTGCCTTATTCTCCCTCAAACATGTGTAGGTTTGCAGGGTGTTGAGAGGTTATTACCTTTCTGCTCTTGAGCTTGTAAGTCAGGGTGACGGTGCCTTGAATCCTCAATTTCATGTTGGAAATCCTAACCTACATTTGAAGGAAGCAAGGCTAAGAGTGGAGGATGCTTTAGGAGCTTGTCTACTACCTTCTCTACAGCTGGTTCCTGCTAATCCAGCTGTTGGCCAGGAAATTTGGGAACTAATGAGTCTTCTTCCTTATGAGGTTTTCCTTTGCATTTGTTGTTTATCTTTTTACCTGATATATTGTTATCCGTTATGTACAAGATTGGTTGATGAGTGTTACCTATCTAGGCACGATATCATTTATATGGTGAATGGGAAAAAGATGACGATCGCTATCCTATGCTGTTGGCTGCAAGACAAACTGCCAAGGTTTGATGATCTACATACGAGTGGACTATCTGTGCTTAATGTCACATCTGATTCTTCGTTATGTTTATTCTCTTTGCTTTATTTTTATACACAGTTGGACACTAGACGTATTTTGAAACGGCTGGCAAAGGAAAATTTGAAGCAGCTGGGTCGGATGGTTGCAAAATTAGCTCATGCCAACCCTATGACTGTCCTTCGAACAATTGTTCACCAGGTGCTGATTTACTAGAGCTTTTATTCTGCAAAGTCCAAGGGCCTTGGCCTATACGATGTTGTGCACTCTGTTTTGTTAATTTTTTCATATTGTTTGATATGTAGATTGAGGCATACAGAGACATGATAACTCCTGTAGTGGATGCGTTCAAGTATTTAACTCAGGTTTGTATTTTTGTGTTTTCCTTTCGCTATCTTGTTCACTGCATCCACTATAGATATCGTAATATCTGAACTCACTATAAGCGATAAAAGACGTGCAACCTAAGATCTTATTTATTTTTCAATCCTTTGAGTCACTTCCGTCGTATTCAAATCAGGAAAAGAAAAAGAAAAAGAATGTGTGATAAAGGAGGATGTAAAGAAACTTGAATTATGCTTACACAACCACCTATGGATGAAAGGAAGCCTTCTAATTAGTTTGAAGCGCAACCATTTTTCTTTTCATATATGCTGTGGCACTTTTCCATTCGTTATTTCTTTTGTACATTAACCATGTTCTGCTTTTGGAAGTTGTTTTCAATTTTGGTAGATTGTTTTTGATTTGGAGCCTTACTCTTTTGTCATAACAGCTTGAATATGATATATTGGAATACGTTGTGATTGAGCGATTGGCACTTGGAGGACGTGATAAGTTGAAGGATGACGGGCTTAACTTGTCAGACTGGCTTCAATCTCTAGCTTCATTTTGGGGCCACCTGTATGTATAGTTGTTTCCTTTGCACTTCTACTATATTTGGTTTTCTTGACAAGTTATCCTGTGCATTTGGTTAAGTTATATGAAGCAACTACAATCCTTTTGAAATTTATTATCGGGATATGTGAATGAATATTATTGGGTTTTCTTCTTTGATTAAAGCACAATGGGAACAGCTTTTCTTTTATATGTTGTTCGGATGATATTTGACTTTTATAGCTATTTCTTGCAAATTCTTATTTTTTATGGAATCATATCATGTGTATCTTTGATAATAACATTCCCTAGTCATTTTTGTACATGTACGGCATCCTATAGAATTTAGATATATCCGGAGTGCCTTGTATCCAATTCCAGGTTGCAGATCAACCTTAGCAAATGCAGGATTGCTGGCTATAGCAGCATTTTGTATCCCTGACCGGCAATTCACATCAATTCAAACCACTCTGCTTGCCAGTTGATGTGCAGTTACTGTTATTTGGTGACAGATATTGTGGAACAGATATTTATTGGTCGAAGGGGTGGGCATTTCTTTGCTATCTTTTCAAAGTACAAAGTTCAAACTTCCATTAGTCCATTGTCCTTGTAATTTCTTAAGGACAATTTATACAGTTAATATGCCCCTTAAGGTACAAGTGACTTGTCAGCTGCAATAGGACTCTACCACGATAGTTGGAGAATTATCTGATTTAAATGAAGTTATTCGTTAAGTTGGTTATTAACGTCTCTTCGATAGGTTGGCAGCTCAGTACTGTTACCAGATACAATTAGTTACTGGAGATAAAAGAATGAGTGCTTACAAAGTGGAATAATATCAGTTTGAAGTCATCTGTGTTGTATGCATGATATCTGTGATTCTCAATGATCTATGTTGGAAGTCATCTAATAGAGATATAAGAATGGAGTGATTTTAATGTGAAGAATGATTTGTATTGTATGCATGATAGCCGTGTTCTCAGTTTTCTCTGTCATTTCTAATGTCCATAATGAAATGACAGTTTAACGGCTATTATGGGATACGTACGTTCAGGAGGGGGACAGATCCATATACCACGTGTTAAACATTTTGTCTTTGCTTAATTGGTCATGGGTTTCAAAAAATTTGGGACCAAATTCCTAAGCTTTTGGCCTTGTAGAGAGGGAAGAACCTGGACTGTTTAATTTGAGCTATTACTTTATGATGATTAGCCATTGCGGAATCCCAACTGTTCAACATGAATGCTTTGTTCTTGGCGTGGAGCTGATAATTTGCAGGTTTGGATCCATCTGATGAAACTTAAGTTGGTAGTAGCATTCTTGCAAGTCGAATACTCCATTAGTTATTACTTTCACCTTGTGATGCGAATGGAGACTGCGAAATATGAAAGAAACCATTAACTCTCTGTAGCTATTAATCTGCAAATGGACATAATGGAGGAGCAGTACTGTTAGATAGTACGTTCCGCCTTCAAATACAAGGAAGTCAGACAATACATAATTCCTTTGACTTAACAGTAGTTTACCTGGTTGACCTACAATAGTTCACTACAACAGGATAATTCATGATTTTTTTGGCTGTATAGCACATTGAGATTGAGTTCCCTTGTTCTGGTAAATGGATAGCATAACATATTTTGTAATATCTGGTCTTGCGTGGGTATACATACTTCGATAATGAAGATTGATTTGCTTGCTGCTGCATTATGTTTGCTGAGCATACTTGTAAATCCTAAACAACTATGGGGCCATTATTCTGCTAGAAATTTGTTTTTGCTTTGGAGGGATAGGGCCTTGGAACAGTTTGGTTTGGTTTTCTTCTCTCTCGCCCTCTTTTTCTCTGAAGCATTCTCTTGATTTATATAGTTTTCAGTGCTTAATAATATAAAATAGAGTTGGAGTGTGGTTATAATCTGTATTAGCTTTCTAAATTCCGGCTTGTGAACTGAAGTATATGTTTAATGGTTAGGCGCATCTTTAGAGGGCCTTAATTATATTATCAATAAGCTTCTTTTAACATACATACGTGACTCCTAAAATACACGATATGAAAAAATATCTGCTTGATAAAGTTATGGCATAATGTTGTGTAAAAATAGGAAATTGGAGGAAGGTATGATCTATCTTTCATGATTTAGTAAACAAAAATAAATAATTTTTTTAGATAAAGAATATCAGTTTTTACTTTTTAGTATGTATGCTTATTTGAGTTATTTATTAAAGAGAAACCATGTACTTAGACAGAGTCGTTAACTGTGAAATGTAAGAGATCAGTATTTAAATGAATGGAAAATATTAATTATAAATGAATTCAAGCAGCAGTCACTCAATAAGAAATAATTATGGAAACTAGTATGCGAAATAGCAAAAGAAATCATTGACCCTCAAGTTTTATGTGCAAGTAGGACCTAGTATGCAGCATGTCTTGACAGAATGTGCCACTGGCTATATTGTTGAGCAAATTAATTATCAGCTGGGTACCCGATTTCATATTCTTTGGGCAGAGTTGTTGGGATGTGTGGCAGTTATTATATATCAATTTTTTTTTTATATAATCTATTCTATATCAAGAAAGGGGGAGCCTTGGCGCAACGGTAAAGTTGTTGTCACGTGACTGAAAGTTCACGGAGTCAAGTCCTGGAAACAACCTCTTGTGTAAAAGACAGGGTAAGGCTGTGTACAATACACCAAAAATGTTGGGACCCCGTCCCAGACCCTGCGTATGCGGGAGCTTTAATGCACCGGTCTGCCCTGTTTTTTAATCTATTATATATCAAGTTAAGAGGGTCTCCAGAAAACCTGTTTCTAGTTGATGAAACCATGCTTGCAATTTCTTGCTGGTTTTGTTGTAAGATTCAGTGTCCATTTTTTATTTATTAAGGTCAATGTCCGTGCAACTTGTTATAAATAGTTTGAGTTGGTTGATCTTGTCTCCATCATTGCCTGTTTTTGTTCAGAATTGTGTATAACGTTTGTGTATATTATTTCAAGAGCATGATATTCTTTGAACATTTTCACGAGTTTGTGTATATTATTTCAAGAGCGTGATATTCTTTGAACATTTTCATGATTACAAAACGTCTTTTTATGATAGATGTAAGAAGTACCCATCAATGGAATTGCGGGGCCTTTTCCAGTATCTTGTGAACCAGTTAAAAAGGGGACAAGGAATTGAGCTTGTTCTATTGCAGGTTCTTCTTGGTTGATTTTTTAATGAAGAATACTATTGTGTGAGATATGACTCATGAAATACCAAATACTGTTATTGAATATTTTTGCTGGTTTTTTAGGAGCTCATCCAACAAATGGCAAATGTTCAGTACACAGAGAACTTGACCGAGGAACAGCTGGACGCTATGGCAGGGAGTGAGACTCTGAAATATCAAGCAACTTCTTTTGGGATGACCCGAAATAATAAGGTACAAAATGTAAATCTTAAAAGGTTTTGGAAAGCAAGAGATTAATGAAATGACACTTTCGACAGATTGAAATTCTAATCTAGGTGAAAGGGAGACAGTTTTGTCGGTGTGGTGGTTCACTGTTTTAATTTACACTGGCCCAGTTGTTTTGTACTTATCTAACTGGTTAATAAACACCTGTTTGCTTGTTCAAAAAAAAAAAAAAACAACACTTGTTTGCATTTGGATTTGGAAAATCAAGTGAAGGCATACAATGAACATCTTTTTGTTAGTTGCATAATTGATTGAGCTTAAAATGGACCAATGTGAACTGTGATAGCGATTTCATGGTTGATCTTTTTTCATAACTTCACTGAATGCTGAATAGAAAGCAGAGAGGATGCCTCCTGTTTGAATTGTGTTCGGTGTTTCTGTTTTTACACTCAAAATTTTCAACCTCTAGTTAATGATATATCTTGCTTTGAAGTTCAATTGCAGAGCAATTATACCCAATTTTATGTTTTATAATGTGACTTGTAGATTGACTTTGTAAGTCACTAAGATATCTAATAATTATGCAGGCATTAATAAAGTCAACTAGCAGACTAAGAGATGCATTACTTCCGAAAGATGAACCGAAGTTGGCAACCCCCCTCTTGCTTCTTCTTGCTCAGCATCGTTCTCTGTAAGCTCTTAAACTTAAAAATGTTAGAGCTGATGATTAATATTTTATTCTGAAATTTAATGTTTTTGCAGGGTTCTCGTCAATGCAGATGCACCCTACATCAAGATGGTCAGTGAACAGTTTGATAGATGCCATGGAACTCTCCTTCAATATGTGGATTTTCTAGGCAGTGCAGTCACACCAGGATCAAATTATGCTATTCTTATTCCCTCACTTGATGACTTGATCCATCTTTACCACTTGGACCCTGAGGTTTTTGTTTCCCTTCTGTCTCTACGTTTCTGATAAACTTCATTACCTCATGTCATCATCTATATTTCTGTTCTGGTTTTCCCTTGAGTTTCAGCTTTTACGGCATATGGTTCTTTACCCGAACCTGCCTTTAATTCCTTTTTGCTGGTCAGGTTGCTTTCTTGATATATCGCCCTGTTATGAGACTTTTCAAGTCTCAGAAGACTCCCGATGTTTGCTGGCCCATGGAAGATAAATATTCTGCAAGTGATTCATCCACGAACTTTGAGTCTGACCCTGCAGATTATTCTGGTAGTATGGTTCTAGATATTGGCTCCAACAAAAATCCCATTAGGTTATAATTCTAAACTTTTACCCTGTATTTTTTATAACTTTCATGGGGTATTGTCATGTTGAACTCTCCAATATGCATGGTGGATTTAGATGCCATTCTGTGTGAATGTATAAGGAATTTAGGCAATCACAAGTATTTTACTGCCTCAGTTTGTATTCTAAGATTCTAGAACCTTCTGCTGAGCTCTAGAAGCTTCAACTGTTAGTTTCAGTTCTGCCCACGTGGCTAAAGGTAGTTCTATTCAACTGGCACTGGCAGTTACTAGGGTGAAGGTTAACTCAATTGTGAGTGTAGGTAAAACTGCTCTATGTAAGGGATTGTAACCTGATCTTTCCGGTCAACAATTCAATATAATCAATAGTTAATGAGATATTAAAGGTTTATTTCTGCTATTTTTGGGATTGGTATTTACTATTTTATTATTGCATGCAGTTGGTCAGATCTTCTTGATACTGCTAAAACCATGTTGCCTCCAAAAACATGGAATAGCCTGTCTCCCGATCTTTATGCAACATTTTGGGGTCTTACATTATATGACCTGCACGTTCCAAAAAACCGTTATGAATCAGAAATAGCCAAGCTGCATGCTAATCTTAAATCTTTGGAGGAGCTTTCTGACAATTCAAGCTCAGCAATCACCAAGAGGAAGAAAGAAAAGGAAAGAATTCAAGAATCTCTTGATCGTCTGAGTAGTGAACTGCATAAACATGAAGAAAACGTCATATCTGTCAGCAGGCGGCTTTTTCATGAGAAAGACAAATGGTTAAGTTCCTGTCCTGATACCTTGAAGATCAACATGGAGTTTCTTCAGCGTTGTATATTTCCACGCTGTACTTTCAGTATGCCAGATGCTGTCTATTGTGCTATGTTTGTACACAAACTTCATTCCCTCGGAACCCCTTTTTTTAACACAGTCAACCACATTGATGTTCTTATTTGTAAGACCCTTCAACCAATGATATGCTGCTGCACTGAATTTGAGGTTGGCAGGCTTGGCAGGTTTCTCTATGAGACTTTGAAGATTGCTTACCATTGGAAGGTAACAATTTGTTTACATTTTATAATTTTTTTTATAGCTTTTCAGGGATTGTTCAGTTATTCTAATATTTACGTTCATATTTGTTTCTTCCTTTTATTATCTCCAGAGTGATGAATCTATTTATGAACGTGAGTGTGGAAACATGCCGGGATTTGCTGTTTATTATAGAAATCCAAACGGCCAGCGAGTTACATATGGACAGTTCATTAAGGCAAGTTCATCTGTTTGCTAGTTTACAGCTGCTCGTAATTGTTTCCTTGCCTCTGTTGTCCAGATTTTTCTCAATTATTTTTGTGGGGCTTACCTTGTTCTTTCCACCTTTACATAAGATAATGCTGTATATGAACCAATTTCATATTCTTTATTTATTGCCGACAGGTACACTGGAAATGGAGTCAAAGAATCACACGGTTACTAATTCAGTGTCTGGAATCTAGCGAGTACATGGAGATTAGAAATGCTCTTATAATGTTGACTAAAATTTCTAGTGTTTTTCCTGTAACACGGAAGAGTGGGATAAACCTTGAAAAGCGGGTAAGTTATCCCTAAATTAAACTTAGTTGTTTTGAATACTGATGCATTTTTTATTTATAGTATTTCATCTTCCATGTAGGTAGCTAAGATTAAAAGTGATGAAAGAGAGGATCTTAAGGTGTTGGCAACTGGTGTAGCAGCTGCACTGGCTGCTAGGAAGGTATGATGTTATCTTATTACAAGCTTATTTGTTGTCTGTTTTAGTACACTAATCTCTTTCAGTATGCAGCCTTCCTGGGTTACCGATGAAGAATTTGGTATGGGTTATCTTGAATTGAAGCCTGCACCATCTATGACTAAATCTGCAGCAGGAAATTCTGCTGCTGTCCAAAGTGGGATAGGTCTTCATGTTTCTCAAACTGAATCTGCCAGTGGGAAACATCTGGACTCTGGAAACACAGTCAAAGACCAGACAGTAAGAACAAAAACTGCAGATGGGAAGTCAGAAAGAACTGAAAGCATTACAGTGACAAAATTTGATTCTGGCCACGTAAAACTCAAGGGTAGCTCAATGGTGAATGGAGTGGATGCTCAATCATCTCTAGCCTCACCTGCTGGACAATCTGGGGCATTAAAATCTGCGGAAAACCCAAAGCAAGTGGAAGAATCCACAAGTAGGGCACCGGATGAACACATTACTAGAAATGTTGAGGTAGCATTTAATCATCTTTGTTATTTTGAGCTAGCATTTTCCATTTGTATGATGGGCTTGTCTGTAATCCATTTTGCGTCACTTGTCACATTGTTGACTAGCTGCTAATTGCCTCAGCTTACCTCTTTAGTAGAGGGAAAGGAGACTGGGTGAATACATGTTATCTGGAGGAAGAAGTTCCACTACCAGCTGTATTGATAAGAGAAGAGTTGAATAACTTATTCTGTAATTTACAGTTCATAATAATCATTAAAAACTAATAAATTTATATCTTAGACCCAAGTTTGTGTCTCAAAAGAATTTGGCAAAACATCTCAAGCAATTTCTAAATCCAATTGTTTCAAGCAATTATAGTATGTTTCATTATATGTGGCGTCACAATGCCAATTTCAATGGTAAATTTATTTACAAAAACCTATTCCCTTGATGCAGCTGTGCGCATTGCTTAACTGATATTTTTTTTTGTAATTGTTGTTTCATTCATATTGGACACCTTCCTGGCAAGGATGACACTATTTCTAGTGCATACTTGCTTTGGAGTGTTTATTCCCTCCCTGCTAAAATTCCTGTTTGTCCTGTTTTCCTTTTTGTTCCTTTTATGTTTATCCATATTGATTTGGTTCTTCTGTTTTCAGTCAAGAACCTCTGTGAAACAACGTTCAGTGGCTACTGGTTCACTTTTGAAGCCATCGAAACAAGATCCTTTGAAAGAAGATGGTAGATCTGGAAAAACTGTTACCAGAACTTCTGGTTCCTCAAGCAGTGACAAGGATCTTCAGACCCATGCATCAGATGGAAGACACACAGGAACGAACATCTCTTCTTCAGTCAGTGCTAATGGTAACAGCGTTTCAGGTTCTGCAAAAGGTTTGGCTCCAGCGGCCACAACCGCATTTGATGGTTCTGGTAACGAATCAAAGGCAGAGGTTGGAGCTTCCAAATCTTCTATGGTGAAGGATGATGGAAATGATATTGCTGACTTCACAAGAGGATCCTCTTCTCGTGTAGTTCATTCTCCTAGGAATGAAAACACAGCTACCTCAAAGTCTAGCGATAAAATTCAGAAGCGAGCTGGTTCTGTTGATGAGCTAGACAGACTAGGTAAACGACGGAAAGGGGATATAGATCTAAGAGATTTAGAAGGTGAAGTTCGATTCTCTGAAAGAGAGAAGCTGATGGATCCTCGATTGGCTGATGACAAAGTGGGACCAGATGAACTTGGTCTATACAGAGCAGGTGATAAAACATTGGAAAGGCCAAAAGAAAAAGGCAATGAAAGATATGAAAGGGAACACAGGGAAAGATTAGATCGTCTGGACAAGTCTCGTGGTGACGACTTTGTTGTAGAAAAACCCAGGGACAGGTCGATAGAAAGATACGGAAGAGAACGATCTGTGGAGAGAGTGCAAGAAAGGGGTAGTGAGAGGAGTTTCAATAGACTCTCTGACAAGGCTAAGGATGACCGAAGTAAGGATGATCGAAATAAATTACGATACAGTGATGCAACAATAGAAAAATCTCATGCTGAGGGCCGCTTCCATGGACAAAGCTTGCCTCCGCCACCCCCTTTACCTCCTAATATGGTTCCTCAATCTCTTGGGGCCGGTAGGCGTGATGAAGATGCTGATAGGAGGTATGGAGCTACAAGGCATTCTCAAAGACTTTCTCCAAGGCATGAAGAAAAAGAACTGAGACGGTCTGAAGAGACTGTGATTTTGCAGGATGATCCCAAACGTAGAAAAGAAGATGATTTTCGTGATCGGAAGCGTGAAGAAATGAAGGTATGAACCAATATTATGCCTGTTAAGATCCAAATTCTGAGAGTACATAATTGAGTATTATACATGTAGCATAGTCCTATGGATATGTGCTTAAAAAATCATTAGTCATAATGGATTTGTTAGAGGCTCAATATGTCTCTTTGTCTATTCACTAAACTAGTTTTTTTTTTATAAAAAAAATTCCTTAGTAGTTAAAGACCAAAATACAGCATGCTTATTTCTTTGTACTACTTATTAAACATGGATTAACATGAAAAATTGTGACAAGTGTCTTCGGTGACCAAAATTTGATACCAAGTAAAAGAGTGGCAGGCATTTACTGAGCATGGGTTTCTATGGAACTAATTGTTTTTGAAGCTGATGGGTAACATTGACAATTACTTCAATGTTAAAATGCAACAAATGTGGGAAATACTTTAGCATAATGTTACAGTTTAAGACATTATAGGGGTTCTATGGTTAGAGTTTCAACTGGAGTTATTTGCTGTACAGGTTGAGCTAAGGTTGCTTCCTGGTTTTGATTATCTCTGATTTATACTAGTATACTTTGACATACGTATGCATTGTCTTATAGAACTTAGGTTTGGTTTTTGTTGGTTTTGCACAGTTGTGTTTCTCAACACTCAATTTTTGTTTTTTAAGGTTTGCTTCTCAACACTCATTAACATCTTCTGATGTTCTAATAGAATGGACATTTGATACAGCTGTTTTTCTTTTCTGCAGGTGGAAGAGAGGGAAAGAGAGAAAGCAAGCATTCTAAAAGAAGAGGAAATAGCTGCATCCAAGAGGCGTAAACTTAAGAGGGAGCATCTACCAACTATGGAGCCTGGGGAGTACTCACCAGTTGCGCCTCCTCTCTCCGGTATTGGTATGTCACAAGCGTATGATGGAAGAGACAGAAAGGGGCCAATGATTCAGCATGCCAGTTACATAGATGAACCGAGTCTTAGGATTCATGGTAAAGAGGTAGCCAGCAAGATGAATCGTCGTGAATCAGATCCGTATCCTGAATTGTGAAATACTTAGGTTGATATGCATGCATGCTTTATTCACAAGTCCACTTTTTATCTAGATACTTTTTTTTTTCCTTTCTGTTACATCATGCATGGGAAAAACTGTGATTGGCGTCCTTGATAAATGAATTGCTTAAAGATGAATGATGTGGTATGATACTATGTGTGTCTGTATTGCATGCATTTTCTTCACCAAAAGGATTTTTTTTTTTTTGACAACCACCAAAAGGATAGTTAAGTTTTATTTTTTGGCGATTAAAAAGAGAGTTAATTTAAATTCCTTGAACAGACATGTTACTAAAGTTTAAACACATGTTTTTTTATTGGATTTAATTGATGTGAAGTTTCCATTAATAATGATGCCCTGCTGTGTCCTTAATTGATTATTGTTAGCTTGTATGACCGTGAATGGGATGATGAGAAGAGACAAAGAGCTGATCAAAAGAGAAGGCATCGGAAGTAAATCATCAACGGCTGATTCAGAAGTATAACATTTCATGGAGTTGCTAGGGTCACATCACTGTTACCTGCTACCTTGTACCAATCTACTTTAAATTGTCTAAATTATTTGTTTTTTCCCCACTATAGTGGGTGCAAAGAAAATATGAATTGAGATCTACACTTGTATATAGTGTTGTATATTTCGGGTAGCCAGGGTTCAAATGTACTGTTTGAGAATGTGATTAATTCATGGAACCTTCATTTACAGGATTAGTCCTACTTAGGAACACCAATTTTTGTAAACTTAGTGTAATTGTTTAGCTGTTCTTACATGAAAAGTTGGAAGTCTATGCCTTCCGGTATGAATGCCTGAATCTTTGAATTATTACATCTCAGAATAATGAAACCAAGTTTCAGATTAATCGATTAATATTTGAAGAATAAGCTCAATTAAAATGTATACATTTATGGCTGACATGCATTTATTAATGGGTTTAATAAATTTGTTGTCCTTAAAAAATTTCTAATTTCATTTTTTCGTCTCCATTAAAAAAAGCATATTTACCTCTGAAATTTTTCTGCACACAATTTTAGTTTTTTCTAGTTAATATGTATTTTTTTACAGATGTGTTTATAACGTTATAACTTTTAAAATTTTGTTTTTAGTTCATCTCAAGTTAAAAAAAATTAAATTTATGTCATTTTGTTTGATGGGGAGGGAAAATGAAATTTGATAATTTTGTAGGGATGAAAAAATTTATTTAACGCTTTATTAATTAATATAACAAAATTGACATCCACAATAGTTTGAACAACACTTTGATGACATTGTGGTGTCAATGTTATATAACATTGACCAACCAATGTACCATGTGTCATCCTTTATTTAAAAAAACAACAAAATGAAAAATTATTGTAAATGAGAGAAGAAATCCACTTACCTTGTCATATTGTGGCTGATCATTGTGACATGACATTTGTGTCACCCAATCCCAAGTGCTGTCCCAATAGTTTGCAGGGAGGTTTGAGCTCATTTAATAATGATTTACCCTTTTTTTTTTTTTAAGAGACCCCTTTTCCTTTTATTTAATCAAGTATACATTTCACTATAAACTTTCATCAACACATTACCAGCTTCTAAAATTTGTAGCAAAATAGAAGAAATGTCAACAGTCGTTTTATTTATTCTATTTTTTAGTAACATTTTAATCATTCTATGTTCACAATGAATTTTCTGAGTCGCTTGCTTATAATTTCTTCCTGTGGTAAAATTCCACACTTAGAAATATCAAAACAAAATTCGACACTTAGAATTTGATGCCGGAAGAACTAGGTGAAACAACAAATGAAATAATAAAAAAAAACAACGAAATCCAAAGAATACAATAAATGGAACTATGTGAATTCCATTATAGACCCCAGGGATACAAAGGGTTGTGATCAAATCTCCCATTGTAACTGGATTCATAACTTTGCCGAGAGAAAGGATTATAAGCAGCAGATTTGTATGTTGAAATTTCCCACATGCCATCAAAGCTATGATCATTGTCCATTAATCCTTGTTGATATTCATTAGAATTGATCAAGTCACTATGAATCTGATCATAACTATGGCAAAAACTAACAGAAGATTCCAACACCGTCTCCCAACTAACATCATCATATTCTCCTTCTAGATCAATCAAAGGCTTCTCCACTTCATTACCTTTGATCATTTGTTGTTGTTGTTGTTGTCTTCCATCTTCTTCGGTAAAAACAGAACTAGATTCCTGATCAGACAACGATGATGAACACGACTCTGTCAACTGCCACATACCACTTAAAAAACTTTCCAAAGCTTTGATTTGTATATGTGGAATTGGTTCTAACAAAGGATATTCATAGTAACCACACAAGCCTTTTGCTTTACACCATTCATAGAACTCACAAAGCTTATTTGTTTGCACTGATGCTTTCTTGTATATATTAAAAGCAGCTATGCTGTTCCTATAAGACATTTCAAAAAGATTCTCCAAAACAGCAACAATTTCTCTTCTGAACATTGTGTAACAAATGAAACTGTCACGAATTATGTGTTTCATTGCAGACTGAACAATGAAACTTTTTGTTGCAACTCCTATAGGATAACAATCTATCACCCTATCAATTATACTCTGCAACTGTGGCAAGATTTCAAGTGTCTCACCCATTTCTTTCATCTTCTCTTGAAAAGTTTCATTTTTTTCTTCTAAGTGTTGTTGGTTTTCAAGTTTCGTGTTATCCAAGGCAACACAGTTAAGAGCTTCATCAAGTAACTGTGCATAAGAAGTTACAAATTTGGTGTAGGAAATGGAACATGTTGATGAAGAAGTAGTATCCTTGAAATGACAAGGGTAGAGAGAGATCAAACCATTGGAACGGGTCCATAATAGTTCGGTCCATAAAGGAGAGTTTCCTTGAACGGAGCGAAGTAAACGGTGGAGAAGAATCAATGACTTGAGTGCTACCCTCCAACTGCGAGTAGTTCCGAATCGACGAGTGAAGTTGATTGCGAAGGAATGACATGAAGATGGAGATAATGAGAAAAGTTTCAAGAGGTGTTGTATGTATTTTTCATGAACTGGTAAATCATCAGGTGATGTTGCTTTTATGATGATGAGATTCATATCAGAAAAACCTGCAGCTGAAGCAATCTTTGCATAGCTTATACAACTTTGCTCTTTGAGAGAAGTGCAAACCTTTTGGAGCCTCCTCTTCATGGTTTAGTTTTCTTTTTTTCCCTCTTGATGAGAAATTAAGAGGGAGAGAAAAAGATTTAGTGAGTCTTGTTTGTATGAGAAACTATAACCTTAATAATGAAGTAGGTGGTGAATTGTTTTATTGTAGTTTGTCACTATATATATATGCCAAAGTAGTAAATGATGTTTTTTTAGTCTTTGGTTTTGTCGAGGCTACAACTACTATGAAAAAAGTTGTATTGTAATTCAAATAAGCTGCAAAAAACTATTGCATATTGAAAGAGACAGATCTTAAAGGAAAAACTAGAGAGCCTGCAAAAACTGTAGCCTTAAGGTGTGGGTTTAATAATGTTGGAATTTTGTGGATCCTAATGGAAAAATGTTCAGTAAAAAAAATTGAATTAGATTGTAGAAGACAAATTCTTGGTCTCTTAGCCAGCATATGGTCATTGATGCATAGTGTAACTAAGGAAAATTCACCAGCTGACAGCTGTTAGTAATTGAACTATATGTTAAATTATTATTACTGCAGGCAGGTTTTGGAATTTACATTAACTAAACTATTGACTTCACTGCATATTAAACTAAACCGAATGTTCCATTAACAACATCAACGTTACCAAGCTGTTTGTAAGAACATAATAGATAGATAAGCTCGTGTTTGGATATCGTGTTACCAAGCTTATAAAAAAAATATTGTTAAAACACATGTTGAAGAAAACTCTTCACTTGATGTTCATCCTCCAACACCTCTCTAAAATGCATAATTAGAATCATTTAAACGCCCTCTAGCGTTGCAAAACAATCACCACAAAGAACCAAATCTTTAGCACTAGTTGTTGGTTCTGCGGAATAAAAAAGACAAATTATGAAATAAAATATAGCATCAAAATAAGAATATGCCTTGAGTAACAAGTTCAAATGTTGTACCAAAACGTATGTCATCAGACTAAATTTTCTTCAATGTGTGGCCATTCTTCTGTCTGTTCATTCCCATTCAAAACAAATACTCCTTTTAATATTCCTAATGGACTTATGTCAATTGTTTTTCTTCTTTCATTTATATAGTTGTTCACTTAGTCATCTATTAGATCCACCTTTGCCATTTCATGTATGTTTCATCTTAAGAGTGTCACCCTGGACAGTACAAAATTTGAAAAGAGCAGCGTCGTGAAAACAAAAAGGAAATAGTTGGCATACTTGCAATCTTACTGCAACTCCAAAGCATCTATAATTAGGAATGGAGAGAGTAATTAAACCAAATAATAAATATCAACTTAACGTTGAAAGAATCGGTAACATGACTTTTTTGAATATAAAAAGTTGATCTATAGTGTTCAGTCTCTTGTAGAAAAATAAATGTTCAATTATTGATTTGAAGAATAGTTTTATATATAAAGAAAGAGGAGCAGAGGGCATGGTTGCGTTAGAAAGCGGGGTGTGCTAAGGCCGTGACAAGTGGTATCAGAACCAAGTTACTTGGAGAGTTGCCTTTCGAATCTTCTAATAACAGAGAGATGGAAAGCTTTGATTACTCTGAAGGTATACCATTGACATTTTTGGTTGGAAAATACTGACTCCTAACTAGGTTCGACAGAAACGTCGATAAGGAGATCACGTTACAGAAAAATTTTAGGACTCAATAAGATTTTGAAGGTGAG
>Ga0315914_1000698_pt1 | contig 45167 bp, 14 predicted proteins | sample MpolenodulesMG_FD_203920 | JGI IMG/M metagenome (GOLD analysis project Ga0315914, IMG submission 203920) | Medicago polymorpha root nodule microbial communities from Los Angeles, California, United States - elongated nodules | ecosystem: Host-associated > Plants > Roots > Nodule | place: USA... | reverse complement strand
TCATCAGATTTTCTCAAGCTCAACCCTGTTGGTTTTGTTCCTGTTCTCGTTGATGGCCCTGCTGTTATTTTTGACTCTTTCGCCATTATCATGGTAAGTCTCACTCCTTTTCTAAATCTACAATGTCTTTTTCATTTTCATCATTTCAATCCATGCTTGCTTGTTTGCAGTATTTGGAGGATAAGTATCCTCAACAACATCCTTTGCTCCCTACTGATATTCACAAAAGAGCTATCAATTTCCAGGTACTAACGATGCCACATACAATTTTCAGACAAGTTGGATAATATGTGATCAAATTTGTTCCTCAATTTAAGCCGTTAATGGATTATTCTCTTCTATTGATTTCATCCACAGGCTGTCAGTATTGTTTCTACATCAATACAACCCCTTCATAATCTAAATCTCCTGGTATGCAATCTCAAAATTTTAGGCTGTTTTCCTGTTATTTAAAAGGGAGAAGATGAACAAACCAACCATTTTGTTGATTTACAGTGCATATGATAGGTTTATTGATATTTTCCTTTTCTGTTTGCAGAAGTACATTGAGGGAAAAGTTGGCCCTGATGAAAAACTTCCATGGGTCCAGAATGTAATCAAAAAAGGCTTCACAGGTGAGATTAGACTAATTTGCTCACCCATAGCTTTAGGAAGAATTTATAAAATTAGCAGCAAAAGATATAGTTCCATCATTAGTGTCGATTATGTCATGAATTTATTCAAAGTTAAACAGTTTACTCTAATAACTAGCATACTGTGTATGATAACAAATCATTAAGAGAACAATGTTTACTTTCTCAATCCTTTTGGTCCAAAAGAGAAGTAGAAGTTTCATCTAAATGGCATGGAAATGGGGTGGTCTTCATTAATTAAAACTTTTTGTGTTATTCTTAATGAAACACATACGAAATTTGGCTATTACAATGGCAATATGAACTTGAATATAGTTGTCAATGCGATGAGAGCAATTGGGATTTTACTATTTGAAAACTACATTTCTTGATAAACATTTGGACTTAATCTGTGGAGTGAACCAGAAATAAGAAGAGAAACCAAAAATAAAATAAAAATAGGAACATATGAGGATAACCAAATTCAATCTTCCGAATCTTCCGTAAGTTGGTAGTTCATGTGAATATATCAACCAGTTGTATTGCTGACAGAGTCAGAGGATATCTATCTCCATTAGGATTTCAATGATTTTGAACCTAACAAATGGAGTGAATCTTTCGATTGGTCAAAGGTATACTAGTAGACCTGGTGGAAATAACATTGTTAGCTTGAGCATTCAGGCATTGACTATCTTTCAACAGACTAGCACGTAATATTAATGATTGAAGAAAATATTCACTGTGTTATTTTGTCCTCACTCCTTTATATTTTTATGAATGACAAATGTTAGCATAGTTAGTAATATGTTGGGAGTGGGGATCAAACCATTGACCTCCGTACCACTCCACTTCTTGATTTCCCCACCCCGACTATCAGGCCAACCTTATATCCCGTCCTTCACAGATAACAAATCTTTTGTTTGTTAGGTCCCTACTTGCTAGAGACAGGTTTCCTTACTGGATACGAGTTTCAGTGTGTTGCTGGCTTTATCTAATATAATATTTTTATAATTGAATGTGTTTCAGCCCTTGAAAAGCTATTGAAAGAACACACTGGGAGATATGCTACTGGAGACGAAGTTTTCATGGTATGTTGCTAATGATTGGAGTTTGTTCGTTTGAAAAATAGGAAGAAATAAATAATTAAATTCTGTTAAAAGGGTCCAGTAGCCCAAAAAATTTGGCTAGCAATGTCAACTATTCATATGTTTGATCACTGACGTATAATGTAATCAATGTATTTATCTTCTGATATTTTAAATTATAATGCTATTCAGCTCCAAAGTCAGATCACAAGTTTTTGAAAATTAATAGGGTTAGCTGAAGAAACAAGCACTAGATTTGCATCTTTCTCGGAATATATTTTTGGCTTAATGTTGTCTATCATAGTTATATATAACCTATTAACCTAACATGTTTGTTGTCATTTGTAGGCGGATATATTTTTAGCACCTCAGTTACATGCTGCATCTAAGAGATTCAACATTCACATGGTAGTATTCTATGGTCTCAATATATTTTTTGGGGGAATAAGGGGTTATAATGAAACATATGGCTTTTATTGCTGTGGTGCCATTGCTATAGCTTCTTTGATTGAGGATGTATATTCACTGTCTTCCCTGTCAGTTTTAGCCTTGTGTTTTGTTCACACTCCTTTGGCCGTTGCCTATTTGCTTAAGCTTTTAGTAGATTTAGATTCAATGATTGTGTCAGCCTTTCATTTTGTGTTCTTCAAATGAAGCTAATAATATGAATGCGTAAGATGAGTTAATCTTAGTATTAGTTCTGATCTGTTTGATTTTAAAATTGTGCAAAAGTACATGGTTTTTTTTTGCTTTAACCACTTGTTGGCTGTTAGTGAAGTACATGCAATCAACGTTTCAAAGATCAAATTGGTCATTCAATCAGAAAGAGGATGCATTCATTTAAGGGAGTTCAATATGGATAAAACCAGTCATTGTGGAACTCTCAAAATTTTGAAACCTTTTATTTTCTATAGTGAAATATTTTGTCATGTATCAAATTGCATTGCCCACATTCATCACATGACTTACTTTTCCCTTAATTCTTCAAGCAGAATGAGTTTCCTATTCTATCAAGATTACATGAGACATATTATGAGATCCCAGCATTCCGGGATGCTTTGCCAGAGAATCAGCCAGATGCAGTAGGCTAGTTGTGTCAATAATTGGGGACTGGTTAGTGACTCCTAAAGCACGTGATAAAATTTTTAGAGCTACCATTTATTATTTGAATAGTTTATGAATGTGCAATATGAATCTACACTATGCCGATTCTTTTTTTTTTCTTGGTCATCTTGGCACAGTTAGTAATTTTGGATGTTTGATTTTGATTGCTGGAATCACAGAAGTGCGACCTGATGTTAGGTTGGAGAAATTGCAGCAGGACCTACTGATTTAGCAGCTGGTTGAATTTGTAACAAAGATACAAGATACTTTTATGTAGCAATAAGGTATCCAAGTGCAATCTATTGCACGTATGAGTTCGAAAATCCTAGTGTTTAGTTTCCACATCGTATTCTCGGTCAAATTTGTTTTTGTATCTTTTGGTGGAATTGTGTTTATAGATGTTTTTAACATCTAATGGAAAAAAACTTTGGTAATTGAAAGAATAAAGATAATAAAAAATGGAGGGTCTTCACTCAATGTTTTATAGTCTATCTCTACCTCTAATTAATGAGTAAAGATCTTCTTCATTTGCTTAAAATAAATGGATAATGTCATTTGGTGAGATATAAATACAAAAAAAAATATGTACCATTATTAATTATTTTTGTTTTTTTTTCCAAACTTCTTTGTGTTTTATTTCTTTAGATTGGAGAAATGGAGAGACTATAAATGGAGAGATCTTAACTCATGATTAATGGACTATCATCTTCTTTGTAGAGCTATGTCGCGTTATTTTTCGTAGATCAAAGCTATTTGATTAGCGTTTGACTCACTAATTTATTTCACGACTGAACATTTAATTTTTTCAGAAGAGGGGGAAAAAGTTCAAACTACTCCATATTTTGAAAAGATTTAGGGTTCGGGGTTAGTTACATAAAGGGAAGGTATTAACACCCTTTATGTCCGTAGTATTCTACGGGAACCTCTTGATTTCATTTAATTTATGTGTTATAAACTTGCTTACTTTTTTTGAAAAAAGAATTGAATTAAAGTGAATTGAAAGAAACAAAGACTAATTTTATTTACATTTTTTATTTGTTTGGAAGGACGAGTGTCCTTTGCCTACGTACCCGTGAGGGATTAAAACCTAAAACCTCGTAGTTTGGGGTAGAAATTGACGTTTGATTGGTTGTGTGTTTTTTTATTAGTTTTGAAAAAGGTTTTAAAATGAAAAGCCAAGTGGTAAAATAAATTTGTTAGTATTTTTTATGTTAAAAGAAAATGACTTAAAGTGTAATTAAAGTTGATTGCAATTTTTGATTTATGAAAGAATAAAATAAAAGGATCACTTGATTTTTGAATCAAGGTTTATTGCGAACTTTTTTTTTTTTTTTTGTGTTTTTTTGTGGTTATTTGTATGTTTAAAACTACAACTATCGGAGTAAGGAAGATAAAACGTAGGAAGCTATTTCAAGTTTCACTCTTTGTTTCGGTCGCATGTGGCATTGTTCTATCAAAAGAGTGTCGTGTCATATTAGTGGATGTGTTCAAGGGCGCGTGATTCCAACATTACTCCCATTTTAATTTAGGGAAATGCTAACAAGTGTTTTAGGATACTTGTTAAGAAGTTAAAGAAGAAATTTTGTCTTTAAGATTGATGCATTCAACATATTGAAATTTAAAAAAGTAACTTTTTCTATTTAAAACTTACCAATTATTTTTATTTTAGAATCTTTAACAAGTGTCCTAACCCATTTGTTAGGAAGACCCTTTAATTTATATTTGGTTCAATTTTTTAGATGGACAAGGGGAGTGGAGCAATTTATTGATCTTTTATTATTAGGTGTGGGATGTTTATTGATTTTTTAAACTAAATATTTGTATGCATTTCTCTATCTCACCTTTGCAAAACTGCTTTTTCGTACGCAATTTATCTGCTCAGTATTTTGTCCATATAACACGGGAAGCCTTATGTGCTAAAAATTGTCTTTGATTACCAATGAATTTTTGTTCTTTTTTTTTTTTTGGTAAAAGAATTTTACCAAAAATTGGTAGGTAAATCTCTAAAAACTCCCGTTGATAATATTGGTAGGTAATCTCTAAAAAAACTCTAGGTCCGCCTTCACCTAAACTTTTGATTAGAAAGAGAAAAAAAATTGTCATTGGAAGGTATTTCTTGCTAACAAATTTCAACTCTTTATATTCTTATATCATTTATTCTACTTCGATCTTGTATTTGACATCATCCACTATCTCTCGTATCATTTTGGGTTAAATTTGACGTCTCTAACATTTAACAATGTAATTAGAGATGATTTTTCTTTTTAACACTTTGTATGACCAAAATAGAATTCTAAATTTGTCTTTCTCTCCATTCTACATTTGATTATGCACAAAAAAAAAATTATTTAATAACTTTTTTTTGAGACAACACTTAATTTTTATTAGAAAAAATAAAACTATTCAATAACTAATGAAATGAAACATGAGAAACTTAATTAATGGGCAGCTTTCTCAAATCTAACTAAAGTACATTCGTCCCTGTATGCCCTCACGTGCTTTCCAACAAATAAGGTTGAAAATTTGATTAATATTTCAAAAACATAACATACCCGTTTGTGAGTCTCGCCTCTCACGATACTAACCTTCGAAATATATAGTAACACTCATGCTTTTACAAGATTTGAATCATAAGACTTATATTCTATCCATTTGATGATTCTTTTTGCCCTTTCCACATAGGTTAGAAGACTTATTTTTTTCCTAATAAAAAGTCTTTTTTTTGTGTGTGACCAATGTAGCACATATATCTATATCTATCTACTTAAAAAGAATTTGGAAGGTTTAGGAAGGAAAAAAGGATCACTTTCTTATTGTGACAAACCATGCAAATTGTATATAAACTTTATCTTATTTTTATTGCTATAAAACTCAATTTTTTTTTTATCACTCATAATTTTAACTGTTAGAAAGTCCATGCCAACAATTCAATCCTAATCGAAGCAAATAAAATAATACATTTTGGATCTATGTACAGCAATAATATCAACTGTTGATGAATCAATTAACTCAATAATGTCTTGTAATTTTATCCTCTAAAGTTAAACTTTACAATAAACAATACTTGTACAAAAAACACTTTCTACAGCAGAAATCTACATGAGTAAAATTTCAACCAATGTTTGAAATGAGATGATGATATTTGTGCAATTGACTTGAACTTTATTACATTGATTGCCTACTGCAACCAATTTTGCTGTTAAGGTACATGGCAGTGTAGCACCAAAACTGACATACTATCATGCTTTATGCAACTTCACAAAATCATCTTTGCACAGACAAATAAATGTGTACAAAACCCAAACTATCCTTTTTGCTGAATGTAGTAATTTTCTTTCTCTTACAAAAAGACAAAGCGCCCTTGTTTGTTAAGTGCCACCACTAGTTTTGTCCTACTTAAATGGAACGGCAATTTATTTATTTTTGATAAAAATTGAATGATAATTTATTGATTATAAATATTTTTTACTACTTTTTTTTAATCATTTAATAAAAGAGTTAAATGAATCATATGTTTTTTGTACCAAGGTATAATGATATTTTTTTAAATATCTATTTTTTTAAAAAAAATAAAGTATGTTGTCCAGAAGCTCTAACTCAACTGATAAAATGATAAAATTGTTACGCCGGACACCATGACCAGTGTCGAATCTCGACGCCTCCATTTATGTGTGCGAGTTTATAATGACTTTGCCTAAAAACAAGACCTACACTACTAAATGATCATATAAAATAGTTAAATGAATCACATATTTTTATACCAAGATAATAATATTTTTGTAAATACTGTGCATCCAATTTTCATTTAAAAGGAAAATATATTAATAACTCTAGTCTAAAGCAGAAAATTTACTTTGATTTAACATCAAAACCAAAACAACCTGATAAGAAAAGTCACAAAATGATGACTCATACTGCCATAAAAATGTAAACGATAAAAAGGCATTTGTCATGCAGGTCAAGTAACACAAGGAATTGGAAATTTGACTAGCTTTACCAGTTTCATACTATTATGCAAACAAAGCACTAGTATTTGACATTTCCAAGACAAAAAAGGTTTTAGCTTTTGTTGCAGGCTTTCTTGTATTTCCTGTTGTAATTTTACTAATTTATTTTAAAGTTAATTATTATTATTATTAATTGTATTTATTTGTTTTAACTTGATCATTACACGATTTCATTTTCTAATTAGTGTTATTTTATCGTTATAGTCAACAAATCCTAATTACTTGGAATTAATTTTGTCACGTTAATAGCCTAGTTGTCACCGTCCCCATGATCATAGCTCAGTAGGCAAGGACATGCATTGTTATATGCAGGGGCCGGAATTCGAACCCCGTACACCTCGCTTATTCATCTTGAAAAAGGTGAATTCTAACCACTTTGACAAAAAAAAACCGTTGTTACCAATTGTTTTGTGTATAAGAGGGAAATTGAGGTCTTACTCTTACCTATACCTATAAACATGTCATAATTTTATAAAAAAAATTAAGTTCCCATGAGCATCTAAAAGTCACATGGTAAGTGGCCTCACCTTTGTATTCTTACACGATTCGTGACTCCATGTACGTGAGTATTTTTAAACTTTGACTATTCAAATATATAGTAAGGTGAATTTGGATTTCTCTCTTGGTTCGAAACTATAGGAGGTGTTTGGTTAATATTTACCACATTCCTCGGGTTCATTTATTTGTGTTCAAATGTATAGTAATATGGGATATATGCTTAGTTTACTAAGTGGCTACTTCAATTTTATCCTCACATGCATGGTAATATTTTATGGGAAATTTCCACCCATTTTCTTGGAAATAAAAGCATGCGAAATTGGAAGTTATGTTATTCATGAGAATATTTTATAATGGGAAATTAATTTTCTAAAACTCTTATAACCTGAGTTCAACGTTTTTCTTTTGGAAAAAACCTGAGTTCAACATTAAAACTGAAAATATTGTGCGTGAGGAAGTGTATAAATTTTTCTTTTAGGGAAGAAAGTAGATAATTTGTTAAGTGGCCTTTTACCCCCTTCATCTTAGTAAAATTTCTACTTTGAAACCTGTTAAATGTATAACTAATTTTCATGTGTTGTATTTTAACCAAAAACAAATTGGGTGATGTGTGAGATTCCATAAATCTAGATTGATGGGAACTTAATTTGATAAAAATTCTACAGACTTTAGTTAGTTTCTTCATTAGGCGGTTGTCATATTATTGTGTTTATTCTGGCCAAATATTATTGTGCACTAATTACTAATAATCAAGTAATGCAGTAAGTTTACGTTACGTCGTCACTAAAATATTTTATTTTATTTGAGCTAATTAGTTTTTGACTCAGTCTATTTGTATCGTTGCTAAAATATCTTTCATTGAAGTCACGTTGTCCATTGAAACCTCAATTTGCATTAATCCAACTCATGCATTGTAGAAAAATATCATCAACGAATTTGTAACTACATGTAATTAGGATTGGACTTGGTCTTTTTCTCTTACGTCAATTTATTGTTAATTTGACAAAATCTTAAGTTCCCCATGCACGCATTTACCGACCGTGCTCCATATTTTTAGCATCTCTAAATCCCCCCATGCATTTACCAGGGTGTATATACGTATAAGGTTATGTATGTGCAAGTTATTTAGAATCGGTAGACAATTAGAAAAAGAGTTTCACAAAATTTAGCGGATAATTAATTCATTAGTTCAATAATTTTGTCACGCCTCAATCAGGTATATTGTTTTACGATTTGGTGTTTTGCAGGATCCGACAATCCCCAACAATAATCTACTAAGGAAATTCGACTACCCTTACCAATTTCATACGGTTATGCAAACAAAGCACTAACTAGTATTTAACATTTCCAAGACCAAAAAGGCTTTAGCTTTTGTTGAAGGGTGTCCTGTATTTTCAGATTCGTAATGGAGAAACGTATGTGGCTTCACCTTGTATTCTTACACGATTCGTCACTCCTTCCAGTTTTTTTTTCGTTTGAATTTTTACTATTCAAATGCATAGTAACATGAATGAATGTGAATTTCTTTTTTCTCTCGAGTCTTCGATCAAAAAGTTGGGTAGACATTTTTAGCTGATCTATAGCCACTCGCAGTGGAGGTCTTGGTAATATTTAGGGTGTGTGATAGGACTAATTCAATATTTACAAAAGGTTTAATTAAAAAAATTATATATCAAAAGTTTAAGGGGCTCATAAATTGTTTAAATCTTAATCTTGAATATATGAGAGAAAAAAATGTTGGACCATATTTTTTTTATCCTAGGACTACAGTACACATTCTCTAGAAAATGAATTTAATATCTGGAATCATCTATCTACAAGGCTTAATAATGAAAAGGAATCAAGTGGGGGTGAAATGATTTTAGAGAGTAAATAGATTGATTTATAAAACATATTTAAAAAAAAAACATGAAAATACATTTGAGTAAGGAATTTTCTATCTTAGATCATACTTGATGAACACAATTTTGCAATATATATATATATATATATATATCTTTACTTATGTTGTTTTAAATAGTCTTGTTATGATTTTAAATATTGATTATGAACGAAGTATTAATAATATTCAAATGATTATTATCGAGTTGACAAAGCACATGAAATCTTTTAGGAGGGCATATATATACGCGTTTGTTAATAAGTATTTTGGTTTGAAATACATTTAAAAGTAAATAAAAAAATAAAAAAAACTGTTGGTATTGAAATCCCATTTTTATCCTTTGTTAGAAAAAGAAAAAGAAAGTAGCGTTCCCACTAAGTAGTTTGCAGTTTGATGGCTATGCTATTAATTAATAATGGAGTAGTGGCTAGGTGAGCAGAGGCTGACCTAAACGACAAAACTATCGCATTCCTCTTCTATTGCTTGTACTGATCTTACTTCTTTCATTAAGTTTTACTACTTCTCTATGGTACTAATTGATTTCCATATTAATGTTAGGGATACTACCTTTCCAACATGCTATATTAATGTTAATACTAGTACCAGAATCTTATTAATTTTCGGCATTACCTCAAAACCGCGACAATATTTCCACATCAATGTTGAAGCTTGATTTTCTAACTTCTATAAATCACAGCAACTTTTGCATTGGGATTGTTGCATTGCATAAACGTGTATATTTTTTTTTTATTTTAAAAAAGACAATAAAATATGGTACTCCCTCCGTTCCTTTATAAATGTCACTTTTACATAAAAAATTTGTTTTTAATTAACTGTCGTTTTCAAAGTCCAATGTATCATTAAATGTGACTTTATCTATATTACCCTTATATATTTATTGCAGAGAGAGAAATATATGAAATGAAGTATTAAATGATTAAGGTTATTATAGGAAAAGGATAAATTGTTGTATCAAAAGTAGTAAAAGTATTTGTTGTCTTGGTTTGTGTAAAAAGTCAAAATGTGACAATTAAAAAGGAAACGGAGGGAGTATTAGTCAAACGAGACAAGTCATTATTCCAATAGAAGAAGTGTTAGATTTCTATATTGATTTATGAAAGGTGCAAAAATTGGATGAAAAGAATGTGAAAAGTAAGAAAACTCTTAGTATTCATTTTCCGTTTAAGGAAAAAAGATGAAAAAGCGTAGAAGATAGTATTTGTTTCTAGTTATGCAAAAACGGCAGCTGAAATGCCACTCGCACCGTCTGAGAGAGAGTTTGTTACAATATCAATATATCACGTTTCCTTTCTTTCCACTCTCTCACTCATTCCAATTCCAATGTTTACTCTCTCACTCTCTCACTATACTCTTTCTCCTTTCAGCTCTGCATTTCCTTTCTTTCTCTATCAATACTAGAAAATGAAGATGGTTAAGGTTGAGAGTGATGAGAATGAGGGGTCTCTGAACAGAGACGTTATCTGTCATATTCTGACACGCGTTCCGGCCAAGCCATTGCTTAGCATGAAATGCATTTCTAGAGGGTGGAACCGCATCATTTCAAGCCCTTCATTCATCAAAGATCAACTCAAAAACACAAAGCTACTTCTAACTGGTTTCATTCTTCAAGATAGGTACATGTTCTGCAAACACGATGTTAAAACCATTAGTTACATTCCTATTCCTTTGGACCCCAATAACGCTGCTAAACTAGTTCACCACAATGTTTTTGCTTTTCTTCCTCAAGATGTTGTAGTTTTCTCATCCTGTAAAGGAATTGTTTGCTGCCGTACCTGTTTACCTTCCCCAAATCCAACCATGTATCTCTGCAATCCTTCAAACAAAGAATGGATTCAATTGAACTTCCCTCCTCAATGTGACATAACTGATAGCATAGCTCTTGCTTTTGATTTCGATTTTGAGCCTTCCAAATTCAAATTGGTAAGGGTGAAACGTGTTCAGAAGAATCATGATGATGACGAGGAGGAATCGTTCTACTTCACATTTGAATTGTACTCCTCAGAAACCAAAGCTTGGAAGAAATCAAATGAGATATGCGACTGTAATGATGGTTTGATTAAAAACAAAGGGGTGTACATAGGAGGTGTCTTGCATTGGCTTACAGAAGGTGATCAAATCATCACCTTTAATGTTGAAAAGGAGCTGTCTTTGATGATTTCAGTACCTGTTCCGGCATGTGAGTTTAGGACCGTCCCTCAAGCTTGCATTGGAGAATATGAAGGAAGGCTTCATTATGTTCAGGTATCAGAACAAGGTCTTCATCTCTGGTGTCTTGATTCTCTTGAAGATTATTTTGAGTTCAAATGGGTGCTTAAGCATTGCAAACTTTTGGAGGATTTTGAAGCAGAATATCCACGCCTCTTTTTGAATTTAAGGAATAGAGTGTTGGAGAGTGATGAAACAAATCCTTGGATGAATCCTCTTGGCTTCAAAGATGGGAAATTGCTAATCAAGGTGTCTGCAGAGTTATACATCTATGACATGAAGAATGACAACATTGCTCATGCTTGTTCCTTTCTACAACTCAACCCACAATCCTTGTCGCATCCTACAGTATTTCCTCATTCCTTGACTTTGGTTTCCCTAAAAGATCCTTAGTATTAGAAGTAAGTCCTATATATTAGCTTTTATTATCGGATTATCACCAAATGTTTTGGGATATTTTATTTTATATATATGTAGGAACTAAGTTGCTTCGAAGGTTCCTTCCCTCCATTTCCTAGCTGAGGAAATTTTGAGCTCAAGTTATATATTCTTACTAGCCAGCCATTTTAGTATTTGTACATATTTGAGTTAATCAATGTTTTCAAGTTTCAATTAATATTTTTGGCAATGAGTTGTTAATAGTATTTCAGTCAATGCATAACCATTTCATCCTAGCATACTTTTGCTTGTTAAATATCTGGCAATGTTTTATGATGAGTTTATTTTCTATTTCTTTGATAAAGAAGGACTAAGGAGTGTCCTAGGATTGCTATGAACAGTTAGTTCTCACAAGCACAACACATGCTATGTGATAATGGTTTACATCAAGAATAGTCACAGTACATGACACTAAAGTATCTCACTCAATTATACCAGCCCTGTGCATTGGCCTATTCCAAAAGACAACACCCAACTACAATTAAAATAGCTTCCTGCAACGCCTACGTCCGTCTCACCCAACATTGCTCACTCAAACTTCTGAACTGATCACAACTTGGCCATAATGCAAAATGATTCAGCCGTATAATTGGCACATCCATCTTATTGAATCCAAGGCCAGCATCAACAGCACAGTTCCACTTTTCAAGCATAATAATTTTATGCGCATCCCTTCAAGATAAATCAGTTGTACTTGGCTTCTATTATCTATACTGTGTCTGGTCCTTTTTGATGCACTGCTGCAGCCACTTTTTGTTCCAAATGCCACTAACATTTTGGTAACTTGTATCCCAAACAACTCAATTACTTACAGCAGTTCAACAATTAAATGCCTCTCCATCGATCTTGTTTGTAGGCCATGTACCTTGCCTCCTCCATATCTTCAGTGTACTCAATTAAATTATTCATCTTGACCTGCTCCTTAACTTCTTGTAACCTTTTATTGATCTTGACCAGCACCTTTACAAATGTTGTAACTTATGAGCACTAAGCATCATATTGATGCCCTCTTTATCATTCACAAGTTGGAAAGTCAAGTTCATGAAATGTTTTTTACAAATTTCTCTATTCTATATAATCATACTGTTTCTTTTGTTTTTAATTTAACTCAGCTGTAATTCTGAAGTTTGCCAACTACTAGTTGTCTTATTATCCATTAATATCTATTTTGCTATCTTCTTAGTAAGTATTTGTGAATATCAATTCTATAAAATACGACTCTTTATTGAGATTTTAAGTAGACTTATACAGCTAACTTATGCTGACAGAAATGATTGTAGCTTCCACTTGCATTTATGACTTAGTTTTAAATCTCGAATTCTTCATGTGACTTTACATAAGAGTGTATTTCTATTATCTTTAATTGCTTGCCAGAAGAACTAAAGTAATTTTTTATTTTTTTTGACAAATAAACTAATTTAACTTAAACATATGTGTGGTGCAAAAACCAGCTCGTCAATTTCAGGTAATTTCTTTCCCTCAATTTTTTTTAGGTAATTTATTTTTTAGCCAAAAAAAATAAATTAGGTAATGTCCAGTGAAATATGGTCCAAAAGTCACACATGGTGTTTAACAAAAGAGAATGAGCTGAAAGTAACATGAACCTGGAAAATAAATAATGAATTTTTGTTTGGTAAAACTTAAACATAAGCAGCTATTATTTAGCTAAGTTAAAACATCAGATTTTTAATGGGATATAGCAATATTGAAGTTGAAATCCAACTTACTGTCGTTGATGGGATTTTCCCACAAGGGAACGAGTGAATCACTACGTGGTGGATATATATATATTTTTATTTTTTTTGTTTTACGCAGGGGATAGTGATTAATGAAAATCCAAGAGTTAGTTACAATAGTCAAATTTCCAATTCCCTGTGTTACACGAAATTAAATCAGCCTATTTTGAATGAAGATTCAAGAAGAGAAATGAAAAGGAGTGCTCAAATGCTAATGATAATGATACTATTATTTATTTATGTAACATGTTCTAGGTCCTGTTGGATATTGAATATGATATTCTAAAAACAAATTGCTTTGATAATAGTAGTATTATATTACTAGTAGCTGAAATTGACAAGTTTTCTTGATATGCTAATTATTTAGGACATGACATGCCAAATGAAAGTGTGAGCATAGGAGTCATTTCTCGGTGTTGTAGTGTATTGATTTGTCATTTTAATTTGTTCAGAGTTGAAGCATCTTTTTTTCATATACCATACTTAAATTATCCCCTTCTTTATTTTCTTGCTCAAAATTCAAAGCGTTTGATACCATGAGAAATTGAAAGAGACACCAAAGACTTTCAGCTTCATTGTATTGCAATGCTAATATTGGCATTTGGTTCAAATGATTGATTTGGTTCTATTTATTACCTATGACCTATGATAGTAAGTAAATAATATATCGCATTGATTTAATAGTGCTTGATTACACTGATTGATCCCTTCTGACTCCTGCAACTTTATAAAGTAGTCAATTTTCAGCTTCACTTGGACATGCTTGGGCTAATTTTCTAAGGTTTTCAATGATCATAACCAGTTTTGTGTTAAATCGATTGACAAAGCACTTGGGTAACCACCCTGCAGGATCTAACTGAATAAAACAAAGCGATGAGGAAAACTTATTAGTCAAGATTTTATTGTTGTTGAAGAAATATACTGTGACAAATACAAAGAAAACTTATTCATATAGTATGAATATTGACTTTAATTACCTGAACAACATAAGTAACAGCACATGAATTATCTTCCAGCTTCTCAACTACCCATCCTGATTGTAACAATAGTCCTCTGATTGAATTATTTTGCTTTGGATGTAACCCGGCAGCTATTTCCTTTGGCAGTGAAGCAACTGCTACAACCTACAAATCCGGTTTACATTATTTTCACTCACTGATTTAATTTGAAGGAGAAAAAGAATTATTAAGATTTTGTACATGAAATTATTAGTACTAACTAACTAACTAACCACAGTGCCATCTTCCATGGTTTGACGGCGCTCATAGACAATGAATTCTCTATTCCTAAAGAGAGGCTTAGAGTTATCTCCAAACCTAAGACGAATTATGCTTAGGTTGTCTTCAATTTCTTTTATGTACTTTGCTTCCACCAAATCAGAGTCCCATTGCTGGATTAACATTATAATATAAGTAATCATTTATTTAGAAGCTTCATCATAAAGTTAACCAACACACTGACATGATCACGAGAGAAAAATGATATGACCAGTAGTACCTTTGCAGCATCAATGGCATTAGCCACAGTGATGAATTGTTGTGGAGAGACGGATCTAAGCACCCAACGGCTGCGAAAAGTGTGAAATGAACCTGACCTTCGTTTTGATATCTCAACTCCATTATCAAAAGTGAGCACTTTCCATTCATCAATGTTTGAGTTTCCTCTGTTTGTGTCCGAAGCTGCTAATAACTCCTGTATGCAACTTTCACTTGCAAACTGTACATACCTTTTAAGAGAGTCCTCACTAATTGACCTTTACAACAAATTCATCATCATTATCAGTTCATTAATCACTTCAACAATTATATATGAACACAACATTTAATTGATTGAAATGGTTGGTATTTAATTTAGCACTCACCAAGATCGGCTGCAAGGTACAGTTCTCCTGCTCATTGTGGCTTTGTTTTCTTTTATGAGTTATGACATTAAGATTTAAGACTATTGGTAAATGAAAGGCATATATATATATATACAAAAAGTGCTAAGGGTTATGTGATGATGCGTAGTTTAAAAGAGAGGCTAAGAAGTGCCAAGAAGAGGTGATTGCTGCACATGCAATGCCAGAAGAACCTTACATTATTAGAACAATAGCCCTCTCTCTCTCTTTAGAGATAAATAAAAGATAGATTCTATTATTCCAGCCAGAAAAGCAGCAGGATAAAGGGTTGAAAATTTTATGCACATGGAGTGTTGGAGGAGAAAAATATGTAGAGAAAAGAAAAGTGGAATTTCAACTAACATCATGTATAATTAGGCCAAAGATGGGAATTACAACAACTACCACAATGTGGAATTTATGAACATATAACATATTCCTCCTGCTAAGTGAAGTGTACTTAATTGTATAAAGTATGATTATATACTTGTTGAAAATAAAAAAAGGTAACATATTATTCTTCAATATTGGTACCTCCAAATTAAAGAAAAAATGGGAAGTGCTTTGGAATATGAGGCCCCAGTCACGTGCCATGATAGAGTTGGAATGGACTGCAGCAATGCATTCCAAACAGCAAGGCAAGGCAAGGCAAGGCAAAACCGGTCCCTATTCTGTGAACTTATTGGCACGATATTTGATTGAGATTGTCCTTAACGCAACGTTAGGTTTGTTAGTACCAACAACTAACTTCCCATTCTATTTCACCATTATTATTATATACTGTAGTGGAGTACTTCTTTTGTAGAGTCTTTGGTATTTTCTTAATTTATTCTGTAGACATAGTATAATATAGAATAGTATAACTAATAATGATGCATGTTGTGAACAAACTTCTGTTGAATTCCACATGCTTCCATCCAGTACGTGGATTTGGGGTTGTGGAGTGAGTGGTTAAACACCAAACCAAAGTGGGCATGGGGTGTTGATTATTGCAAAATTAATCAACAATTATAACAAAAGTGGCAACATTGTCACCGCATGACAATTGACAAGCGATGTAGTAGTAACAACATGTTTAAACTTCCAAAGTCACTACAAGCCATAATAAGTAGCTAAACTTACTATAATTACATTCATTATTACTTCTCACCTTATCAAATCATAAATTAAATAAATAAATAAAGGGTGATGTTATCTTGTGCCCTTAGGGTACAAGTTAAGGAGCTTAAAATAGAAATTAAAAATAAATTTTATATTGAAAACATAACTTTTGCAACTTTTAAGATATTGAATGCACAAGTTCCAACAAAAGCTTTCTACATTTGATTTCTTAACTTATGTTCCAAGGACACAAGTTAACATTTCCCATAAATAAAATACAAATCATTTAAGCTCTTCAAAAAACGATTCATTTAAGAAAATTCAAATTTAATTCCTTTATAAAATTAATCATTAGTTTTTCTGAAATGAAAAACTAGTTTGCATTAGCAACTGGTGTGAGAAATTAGAATAAACTTTGCCTTTATTTGGCTCGATTTCGTTCATATGAGCTTTTTCCAATATCCAATTTAATAAGGAGTTGCCTTAAACTTTTTGTAAGAAAAATAAAACTATAGATAGTACACCATCAAAAGTACAGATGTACAATAATAGTAGAATTTAAATCCGAATAATTCAAAATGGTGTATAATACTGCAAATGATTTCCTCCTACTTGCTGCATAATTTATACAGTATATGATTTTATTTTAATATAAATTTGGACTTCCAGTTGTCCTGCTTCCAACATGACATACAACGCCAACTGATCCTGCCTACAAAAGAAAAATTAAAAAGCATTTATGATAATTTATGATAAAGCATATCATAGGATTGCTTTTCACCAAACCAATCATTGCAATACATCAATCAAAGTTAGTAGAACATAACTCAAGCAGGAAGGGGGTAAAATTTTGAAGTTAAATTGATTCCTGATAGGATGTGTTTAAGGATAGCTCTTATTAACATGATCCACCTAAGGATAGCACCCAAAAATGTTTAGAACATTATTAAAAAAAATTCGCTCATTATAAAAAATTTCATAACATTATAAAATAAAAAATTCCTTCTTTAACTTTTTTTAATTTACAATTTTTTTTATTTGCTAAGTAGCCTAATGGCTAGAATTCACCTTTTTCTAGGTGAATAAGTAGGGTGTCCGAGGTCTGAATCTGTCCCCTGCATATAATAATGCATGTCCTTATCAACTGAGTTATGCTCACGGGAACAACTTTTTATCATGAGATGAATTAAATATGAATTTAATAAAAATTTATCATCATTTTACATGTTCCATTAAATACATATCTCATTTTCTAATTAAATTTACAGAAATTCAAACGAAATATTATTTTTGTGATTGCATGATTTGTTACACTAATATATTACTCTTTCGAATCGTCTTTCAAGGTGAGGGGAGTATTTCATATCTTCCACCGTGAAAGTATTAGAAAGAGAGTAAAAACACAAAAAGAGTACGAGGGAGAGTTGTCACTCATCCAAGGTGGAAGACCTATCAAGCTCTGCCACCAAACCATCTTTACATCCATAATATGTCATTTTAAGTCAAAACAATTGTCTCATTCTATAGTCATTTTGTAATATTTTTTCTTATTATAAACTATATTATGTATTTCTCTTTTTTAAGGACAAATATTAGTATATTAACTGTTATGTTAACATTTTTTTTCTTGTTGTCATGACTTGAACTCTAAATGTTTGTTTTGTCAACTCATTTAATCCCTTATTTCAAACCAGTTGATCCATCTAATTCCATATTTCTCTCTCTTGTACCATTAATGATAGGAATAATTTGAAAGTTAAAAGGATGAATTGGCATGAATGCCTAAAGAATGTATTGAATATTGTTTTAAAGCAAATAGGGGAGGTAAAAGAGTAACCTTGAAAGAAATGAAATTTTGAATTGGTAAAAGGCCATGAAAATCCCGAAGCCCTTTCTAACCCGAAACAGTTCCCAAGGTCAGAACCACAAAAAAATAAAATTAAGAATATTTGATTTATTGAATATAGTTTGATAGATGAGGAAGAGGGATGATGTAAGAGTATGAATGAAAATGAAGATGAAACTGAAATTGGTTCCATTATCATCTGGTTGGTTAGCAGGTGCAGTAGCGTGTGATTATGGTCACAGTAAAAAGAGACACAGTATGAATATGATAGTATACTCCTCTTCCAAAAGCAGCAGCAGCAGCAGCAGCAAGAAGAATGATTCTTCTTCTAATTCTCAACCAATTCCAACTCCAACTCCTCCTAGAATCACTTCTAACGCCAAACAAAACCTTCGCTTCCTCAAGATATGGAAGGTACTTGGTACTTATTAATTTATCTTTATGTTTTTGCATCTATCTATAAATTATTATTCTATTTATTTATTTAGGAGTACCAAAAACGAAAATCCAGCACTCCAAGACCTTCTACTCGTTACCGTAAAAAGAAGGCTGAGAAAGAGGATCTTGCGGACGACCAAACTGACCTCTATCGTGATCCAACAACCTCCCTCTACTAGTAAGTACTAAGTACTTGTTAATCAAACTTCTTTCTTTCTTTCACTATTTTTTTTAAATAAATTATATCCTGCATTGCAGCACAAATCAGCTGGGGGGTTTAATTGACAATGCTGTCCCTGTTTTGCTTGTTGATGGTTACAATGTCTGTGGATATTGGATTAAACTCAAAAAACATTTTCTCAATGGAAAACTTGAACTTGCTCGCCAAAAGCTTATTGACGAACTTATCACCTTTAGTATGCTTAGAGAGGTCAAAGTCGTTGTTGTTTTTGATGCCATGATGTCTGGATTCCCCAATCACAAGGAATATTCTTCCGGCATCGACGTTGTTTTCTCAACTGATGCTTCTGCTGATACATGGATTGAAAAAGAGGTTTCAATATATTATTTTATTTTCTGCACATTGCAATGTTTTGCCTTATTAATGTTTTTAATAACAAAATCACCCGTAATCTCCACAATTCAATTTAAATGGAAATGTTTGTCTTCATGAATGCTGCACATATTTGATTTCATTTTACTTAAATCTTGTATTCTTTACTCAATTTAGGTTTCAGCTTTAAAGGAGGATGGTTGCCCCAAAGTCTGGGTCGTCACTTCTGATCACTGTCAACAACAAGCAGCACATGGAGCAGTAAGCACATTCTCATAAATTGAAAACTTGAGTAACGTTGAAGCAACTTGATTGTCAGTTTTCTTTATAATTCTTTTCTAATTATAAGTATTGTTCTCTCCTTGTTAATCTGTCCAAACTAAGGAAATAAAATTTTTCTATGATTTTAACATGATTTCCTTTTCTTCTTTTTTTCAAATGCTGGTGCATTCCATTGCTCAGTTATCAAGTAACTGTAATTGAGATTTATACTCTGGATGTTTTCAGGGGGCCTTTGTTTGGAGTAGCAAGGCATTGGTAACCGAGGTAAAACATTAATATGACGTTTCTGAATGTTTTCTTCTCATACGCCTGTCTTCAATTGTTTTTGTTGCACATTTGAATCTCAAATTTTTGAATGGAGTATTAAATTAAAGAGTTTACATAATTTAAAAATACATGACCATACACTTAAAGAGGTTCAGAAATCCAAATCTATGATTAGTGTGACAAATTGACAATCATCTGGATGAATTTTATATCCTTCAATGATATTTTACATGCTCTTGTTTATTACTTGTTTGGATAGTAGATCAAGGCATCACAAAAGGAGGTTGAAGAGATGCTTGAAGAGCAAAGGTATGCATTGAGTTTGAAAAATAGTATGTATTTTCCATCAGATATATTCGTTTTGTTATAAATGTTTTATGATTTTTCGCTGTATGGTTTATGACCTGTGTATTAATTGCCTGTGCAACTTGAGATGCAATATTCTCTAATGCAATGCAAATTTACAAACCAGTTTTATCTATTGTGATTTTTGTTACAGTCACAAATTTCCTTAATGAGTATCTAACGATCGGGATTTACTTATATGCTTGCATTGTAATTCTTGACGGGTTCCTGCAGAAAAGTTCTGCCATAATGAAAAGGAAAATAGAACATTTGTTAGAAACTTTCTCCTATTAAGGGAGGATATAATCTATTTAGTTTTAATAGTTGTCATGTAATTAATTTCCTTAGTTTCTGTATTTATGTAGTTTCTAATACTAAACTGTAAATCTTGTATGTCTGTGTGCTGAGCTCAAGCATTCAGTAAATTTTCCCATCTCAAAATGGTACTAGAGAAACCCACCTAGCCCTGGTTCAAGCAATAGGGGAAACTACTGAAAGTAGAAAACATACTTTGTCCTCCACCACTACAATTGCTCATACCGACAATCCCAACTATTTGTATATAACATATTGGTAATAATCTAACTTTGGATTCTTGATACTACTGCCTTCAACCATTAATCTGGTGACCAATCGCTTGTCTTTTTTCTCTACATGAGTTGTCTAGCTTTGCGATACTTTCTGATGGCTCTAAATTACTTGTCCAAGGCATTGTTTATTTGTTTCTGCCATGGTCGGTCCCAAGCCCGGGTAAAAGGAGAGGGTTGTGCTAGGCCTCGACAGCCAACGTAAAACTTTGTCGAATCTCTATGACATGGACCTTTTAACTTGATTTTCTTGAGGTCACTCACGCCTTTAACTGTTCCAGATTCTTACTTTTGATTCCCTTACTATCCTGGATAGTGGAATGTTAAAGACTAACTTCTTTGACCTGTTGTAAAGTTGGAATATTTGAGTTTTGAGTCATGTCACCTTAAGAAGTATGTCAGTCCTTCATTTTCTAGCCAAGTTCAGAGTCAAATAGGGTCTCTTTTTGCTATCGTTCATTCTGATATATAGGGTCCAAGCTACGCACACATTGTATCAAAACTTTCCTCTTTGTCCCTTATTCGTCTTAATGACTGATAGTTTTGAGTTACTTTCCATATTCAAGTTATTCTTGATACGAATTCGCTAGCTGTCAAGACTAAATTTGAATTTGTAAAGGTGGAAACTTTGATTCGAGGCCTGCCAATGACATGAACCAACAGCAATAGAAAATCACAACCCAATATTAAACAAGCTACGAGAACCAACGGATATAACTGACTTCACTGTGATCTCGCGATCAACAAGTCATATGAATCTGATGTGATCCACACCTTGACCCTCACACCCAACAAGTGAATCAAGTATCGGTGGTGAGGAAAACGCCACAATCTGTCATGGATGTTAGTCAATTTGAGCGCCACAGACAAACTATTATCAACTCTTAATATCTTTGCTAAACTCAGTCAACTTGTTATTCCTGAATAAGAACTACAAAATAGAGAATTAGAGATCTTCCAGCATCCACAATGGAGCTCCCCCATTTGGATGTTTAAGTGGGTCCTGCTTTTACACGTCACTCATTTTATAATTTTTTAATGTCAATAGCTAATAAGTACCTAATTCCTCCAATCCAGCAATATACTTTTTAGATGTTACCTTCTTTGAAGAGGCACCATATTTTAGCTCTTTAGTCTAAAGTTGAACCTAGTATGCTTTTTGAGGCTTTACCTACTCCTACTTTTGTCATTCTTTATATCCCTTGAACCCATCGGCGGATTCTAGAAGACTAGAATTGTCGAGATTCAGTCATATCCTCAGCAGAAACCTCTGATTATGCAGATGGAATGTCATTCGAGGTTTCTATCAATTGAAGAAGGCAATGAGATTTGCAACGAATCATGCCCGACTCCAACGATTTTCATACTGTTGATCTGGACAATATGAATGATAAGCTTTTTGATGATGTTTATCTTATCTTATTATGCTATTATGTCTACTTTGTTTTTTGTCTTTCTTCCTAGGAATTTTAGTGAGGCTCTCTCATTTGAGTTAAAGGAAAGCCATGATGAGATGATTGTTCCCGCGTATAACGACATGTGGAACTTAGTTCATCTTTCCCCAAGAAAAATAGTTTTTGGAGGTTAATGTGTTCATTAGTTCTTCTTTCCCCGACGAAAAACTGTTGTTGGATGTTGAAGTATTTATGGTATGAAGGTTGATTTATAAGGCCAAATAAATCATTTAAAACTTCGTGAACTGCAAAAAGGTACTCTCAAATATATGGCCTTACTTACAGTGATAAAAAAAAATTCCGTACCCTAGATGTCTTCAATTTGACTTCTTGGTATGGCAACTATTTGGCATTGGTCATTATATCAAGTAGATACTGATAATGCCTTCCTTCCTTGTCATCTTGAAGAAGAGAAATATATATGGAGAAACCACTAAAGGTTTGTCGCTTAAGGGGATTAAGGTTTGATTTGTAAGTTGTAACGATCTCTTTATGGTTTAAAACAATCTCCTTGAGTTTTGTTTGTGAAATTCAGTTTTGTTGTGCAATAATTTGGTGTGACTTGGAGCAAAACTGATCATTTAGTTTTTTTTATTGACATTCTTCAATTAGAAGATAAATGTATTAGGTCGTTCATGTGAATGTTATAGTTATTATAGGTAATGATAGGAGGGAATATCTTTATTGAAGAAACATCTTTTCATTCATTTTGAAACCATAAACTTGGGGAGAGTTAACTACTTTACTGCTCTTGAGATAGCTTATTCAGAGAATGGCACGCGGTTTCACAAAAAAATATGTTTTGGATATATTGGAAGAAACTAGCATAATCAATTGAAAACCTGGACCCTCGTGGATTTTAACAGTAAAGGGAAATTGGTTGGTTCAAGAGACTAGATGGTAAATGTAGGACCATCTCAGAATAATTACACCAGATATTTCCTCCGCAGTTAACATGATGAGTCAATTTCTGCTATCTCTATGTGTTCGACATTCGGGTTTGAATTTTATGATGCATAAGAGTACTTTGGATCAAGGGTTGTTGTGTGAAGACAATGGAAATGCATTGTGGGATATTCAGATGTAGATTGGGCTAGTTCACCTATTAATGAGTGATCTATTTCAAGGTATTGTACATTTATTGGAGCAAACCTTGTCTACTGGAAGAGTAAGAAGCATAATGTGGTTTTTTGGTTTGGTCGAGTGTGCAGGTTGAATATTATGTTATGGCTATGGTTACTTGTGAGCCTATATGAATGAAACTGTTACTTCACGAGTTGTACTTTGGCAGTATCATTTAGATGAAATTGTATTGTGATGATCAAGATGCTCCCCACATTGCATCAAACCTAATTCTTCTAAGTTTTGTTTTGGTTACATAAACCTAAGTCTTCTAAGTTAGAACTAAGCATATAATATTTACTAGACTTTTGACCCGTGCTATCGCACGGGTCTGATATAGCATTGGTCATTTATATTAGCAGTTAGTGCATCATGAAATAATATCGTCGGTATTTTATAATATAGAGAAATTGAGGACATAAAATTCAATACAAAAGACCATTGCAAAAAGAGGGTTCAATTGAGGATTGATTTCCATAGTTTAGGTTCATACAAATTAACTAAAGTACATGTTGAAGTATTTCCTTATATACCACATTTGATGTGACGTTTGTATCATTACCCTCGTCATCATGAATCAATATCTTCAACCCTTTCCTAGAAGTAACTCTAGACAGGGCAACATACAACTTTTGAATCAATATTTATTGTTACTTTATCACAAAAAATGTTCTCATGGGAAATTGCTTGAGTTTCTGATTTCAAGTGACTTTCAACTACATGCATATTTTTTTTTATACATGTCTTATAGTTAGGGTCTTTGTTTATGTAGTTTCCAATATTAAGTTGTAAATCTTGTGTGGGTGATTGATTGTGCTTAGGTTTCTCAAACAACTTTTTGTAACTATTTGCCTATCTCAATAACATGAAGTGATGGGATCATGTAAGGGATAATCAAACAACTTTTTTTATTACAGGGAAATTTATTTATGCTTTTGAAGGAGTCCACTTCTCTATTGTAGTTAGTACTTGATGCTCAATTACTTTAACAGATCCTGCCGATTGGTTTACTTATTAATGTTGTTATGTACAGATCCACTTCTTTTCAAGGTAGATTGTTGAAGCACAATCTTGATGCAGAAGTAGTGGATGCTCTGAAGAACCTGAGGCAAAAGTTATCTGATAATGAGTTGAAGTAAAATATCAAATTAAAATTCTAGTCTGAGAATTTAGTTTGACATGTGAATAGGTTTTAATAGGTTAAAGATGCTTTATTTTATTTTATTTTATTTTTGCATGTCGGCATGCATTCATTATTAACTCAAAAGTTGAAACCCTTAACATCATGGCTGATAACTATTTTTTCACATTATGTCAAAATCTGAACTAATTGAATATGACACTGGCTGTGTCAAACAAAACCAAGATATTTTAAACACTTATGTATCAATGAAATGTATCAGCAGCATATCTGTACAGAGATTATTTCTATAGATTTTTGCTTGTGGGAATGCAAAATCGCTGCACTGCAGAGCAAATGTTACTTTATGAATTGCTATTTCTTCTCTTTCGGTATGGTTTGGATGAAAAGAATGCTACCAAGCAGAGGAACAAAACTGGGTTATCGTTAATGAAGTATTCATTGTTTTTTGTCGCCTGTAAATGATCATTTCATTGTTTCATGGGACATTGTGAATAATCATTTAACATCAAGGAAAATGCTAACAATTGCCTACGGGCGCATGTTAAGGCCTTCAAGATAGAAATTTTATCTTGGAATTTGTGTATTTATAATTTAAAAGTAATCATTTTCAATACAACTGCCAAGATAAAATTTCTATCTTTAGTTTCTTGTTAGCAAGACTCGATCAATTTGTCCTTCATCACCCAAACTTCACATCTGACCGCCAACAATTCAGCGTCTGTATTGACGTCCTTACAACCCAAAAATGAAAAGCAATCCATTATGGGGGGTCTTTTATACTTATTACTATGATTTGTGTAATTTACTTTCATTTGTATAAGAGAACCAGTACACTACATTACAAGGATTGAGTGTTGTTAGTGTGTGTATTATTTATGATTCACCCGCCACATCATTATATTAACCTTGCTGTGATTTTATGTGTAATAATCGAATGGTTCAAGGTTAATGTACGCTTGTATGTTAATCAGTATTAAATTAAGTGCAATTTATTTACATTTGAAGATGAATGCCAATAACTATTATTTTTGTTTCATTCTTTATAATTTGTTAGTTTATAAAATGCCAAATATTGGAAGATAGTTTAATTAAGAAATGAAATGGTCATAAAAGCATGTTAGAGTATGTCAGCAACAAACATTCGTGTAGATATAAATCAACCGTTAAGTGCATGTGTATGTAATGTGTGGGAATATTTGATACTAAGATTGAAATGGTTTGACTAGGTGATTGAGTTTAAGTGTTTAATGAACTGTTAATTAAGATTCGGTTGAGAGTATCCGAGTTCGAATTATGATTTGAACAAAATCTTTGGAAACAAATAATAATGTAATGGGTCATTAGAGGTAAAGAATGAATGGTTTATATCTGTTGTCTCATTCATTCTTGTTTTTATTATTCAACTACTGCTTCCACAAGAAGCTTCGTCAATGGGCTACAATACATGGGATCATTTTTAACATTCGATGGTCCTTGATTGGTTTTATTTTTTTGGGGTGGTGCGGTGGGGTTGGTTGAAGATGCATTCTAAATCATAACTCAAGGAAGACAGGGACATATGTAGTGAGAGTGACACTTTTGAACTACACTTGGAATTAGCTCAACAATTACATACAACACAAAGTACTGCTCTGCTCCACTCACTCATAGTCAATGTTAACAACCAGCTTTCAGCAATTACTTTTTATTCTTCCTGTTATAAGTTACTGCCTCTTGTGTAAAGTAACTTTCAATTCAATACACACTTTTGTTCTTTCTTTCTGTACAAGTTATTCAGCTTATATATGATTTGAGCAACAAGCTTAGAAGATAAACAGTGGCACAAATCTTTGTAAAACAAGACCATATACGCACTAGTAGCATTCGTCTTATGAAACAAATTAGTATCTATTTTTCGTCCTAGCTATTTTTGGTTGTGTCCTTGAAGCATTTTTTCAAAGATACATGAATAATTAGAGTACGGTGTTCTGTTCTATCATGATTAGACATACCTAACATCACCGATGTATTGAATAGACTAAATCTTTAAAGTATTAATTGTTAGAACTAGTTAATATCTGATAAATGAAGTTTTCATGAATTGGGTCACTAGTTAATATCTCTCTCTCTCTCTAACCTTTACTAATAACTAGAATGATACTTTGGTTGATGTAATGAAACATAAGATTGAAAATAAAAAATAAATGTGCAATATGAAATGAGACTCGTAGTAACTTTCTTGTATGTATGAATACAAAGAAGTAAGTCACGGGATGCTTGCCTTCATACAAATTACGTGTGGTCCCACTCCCTCCCACAGATGAAAACCAAAGCAATTGATGAGGGAGACACTTTTTCGTTTTTGTTCAACCAGACCATCCAACAATAAGTTAGTTCCAAAGTCTTTTTTTTTTTTAATTTTAGAGGTGAGAATAAATGCAGAGTCAGATGGTCAAGAATCAGTCAGATGGTCAAATTCTTGACTGGTCATTACTTTGATTTGGATTTTGGATCCATTAAATTAAATGAAATGGATCCAACGGTTTCATAGTGGACCCTTCAGGTTCAATGTCAAGTCCAAGTCCTCTCCATACTCGTGTTTTTGTCTAATTATCTTATCATATCAATTTCTAATTAATTTTCTCATCAAAACTCTATGATCTATCATACTATCATGCATTTCCATTCGCAATATTATGAAAATGAAGTTTATATGCAATTAAAGAGAGACACTTGTTTGTTACAATACAGAGTAGAGTAGACTTTTAGTTTTTGTTATTACATAAGTTTGTCATATACATATAGTGCGTGCGTGCCTAGGTGTCACTGATATCTTCTGATTCTCAACTTATGACAAACATGGTTGTTTTGTTTGGGAACTTTAAGATAACACACTCGATCGTGTCGTTTCGTGAGTTGACAAATTTTATGCAGAAGAAGATGTCATATATTTTAGTGCCATTCTCAAGAACCACGCCCAGACAGACAGACACCTTCCCCGTATGGCAAAATCTTCCTGCACTACTCCCTGTGCTTTTTAGTACAATGCTAACTAGTTTAAGATTTTCACACTTAAATTGATAAATACTAGTACTATAATTCTGAAAAAGTAAGTAAAACTAACAATTAAACATAATCATAAATCTATTCTACATAACTATGATTGTGATTCTACTTTGATTTTATATGGAAAATGTTCTGCTCAAATTTTACCTTTTTATTTAGTTGATCTCATTGGAGTGACTTCTCCATGTTTGATTAAGCTTTAACTCATTTTAGCCTATATTTAAACATAATGTCTGTTTTCTTTTATGATATTGAGTATCCACTAATACAAAGATATATTTTTTTTTTAAGGAATACAGAGATATACTTGGAATATAAAAAATGGTGAATTTTTTTAAGGATTGATGTACTTTGCATGAATTTTAGTGCCATGAAAAATTTTAAGTTGGATAGTCACCGCCAAAATCATGTTTATCAAATTATATTTTTTTAAGTCAAAATATTTTATATCAAAAGAGTTCGGCATATGCAATCAAAAAGAATAGTTGGGCATAAGATATTCTAAACTCAAGCATTACATAAAAGTTGTATATCATAAGCACAATAGGAACTCATATTTAGTTACAGACCAGTCATAAATAGTAAAACAAATTGTTGAACGAACAAACTATTTTAAAATATTAAAATTGATATCAACCCACGTTTTGCTTGGGTGCCTTTCCTCTGAAGACAACCAAAATTTGCCCCAAGCTTAAAAAAACGCTAGAAGAAAACACTTCATATCACAAAAGTGGTTTATTTTAAGATTAAAGATATCATTTTCAAAATTGATGTCGATTCTTGATAGTGTCTTTACTCAAATATCAGCCTTTTTATATAACTGCCATGAAGAAAATGCTAGAAGGTGATGCTTCTCAATGTAACCGAGCAATCAATAAAAATTTCTGCAAAAGCAAAGCAACCACAATGACCTCCTTGACTTATTTTGAAGGCACAATATATACAATGAAACTTCCATTTTATACCATCCATATACAACAAACAACACTTCCAATCTAGTTAATTAAACTAAAAAATATTCAATGAATTCTTTAAACTGATTCATATAAACTTCAATTGCAAGAACATATTAATATATAATATCAAAATAAAACAGAATAATCACCATGTATTTATGACAAATCGAACAATATTTTATATGCTAACGTTTAGTTAAAAAAATATGGTCAAAGTAAGTTATGTAAACAATGTACATTTTAAAAAATATGACATGTATTTATGAACGGAGGGAGTGTATATAAAAATTGCTTGTGGGACTAGCGTTAAGAAAGAGAGAGTGTTTGTACAAGTTTTCTCTCCCACTTCACTACTATTTTTTTTCTTCAAATAGTCTAGTGGTTGAAGCTCACAAATATTCATTGTCTATACTAACTGAGTTAAACTCACATTGACCCCACTTCACTACTATTACTAACCACTCTTTCTAGTAAGGTGTACATAGGTTGGGTCAACCCGCAAAACCCGTCAAACTCACCCAAAAGAAATCCAAAAAAGTGGGTTGGGTAATTGAGTGAGTATGGTTTTGAAAATGAAAAACCCATAAAAAATAACGGGTTTCGGTTAAAATCATACCCAAACCCAATAAACCCACTTACCCAATAATGCCAACATTTTTATTTTTATTTTCACTGGGAAGGAGAATACAAAAGATTTTGGTTAGAAATCCAGTCTAATTTTCAAAATTGACAAAAGGCATTCTCTATATTGAAAATCAAAACATGTTATAGTTACAAATTCGGATGTTGCAATTTTTGGTTGTTTTGATACTAATGCAATTTTATGTCATACAACTTTAGTTTGTTGCAAGTATTTTATGATAAAATTCATTACTTAATATTTATCACTTATTATTTTTTTTACGCTAAAATATAGTAAAAATATGTTCTTCAAATTTTTTAAGAAATAAAATAGTTGAGTAATTTTTATGAAAAAATATGAAGACTCATAATTTATTCGTTTAATATTAACAAAAAAATATAAAAATAATTTAGGTAACCCACTACCCAACTCAACCCAAATCAGAAATTAGTGGGTTTGTTCAAACTGACCAAATAGTCTAACGGGTGGTTATTTTAACTCACCCAAACCAAAGTACCATTAACGATGGATCTAGACATTTGGTACATGTTGGGCAAAAATTTTAAAGAAAAAATAATACAAACTATATTAAAAGTAAGAAAGTAACATTGTTTGATACAATACATTACAATGAAAGTCGTCTCCTATCTATTTGTTGAAAATCTAAAATGACATCATTGCTAATTGTTAAAATAACATCTCTTTATATATAAGTTACAAAACGATCGTTTAGCCACTAATCATCCACTTTGTTGCATAGGTTACTCTTCACAGCTTTCATAGTTGAAAAAACACGTAACAATTGACATTTGACAAACAAATAGTAACGGCTTACCCTTTTCGAGAATCTGAACATATTTAAAAAAAATGATCATATGAATATGTATTTAATCTCACTTTGTACATTACTACTAAAAAACAGAAGGTTTTAGATTTCGCAACCAAAATACTTAGTTTTATTATTCTCAACTAGATATCACATGTTTCATCTTTTGAAACGTTTATGTATAAGCAAACTCAACACAATTGCATAGCATAAAATTGAGCACTATTCATGTGTTTTATTTATTATGAAGAAAAAAAAATAGAGAAAGGGCATGTGGGGCTTTAGCCACACATAGCCCTTGAATGCATTCGTCCCTAAGTACCATATATGGTTTGGGTCTTGGGTTTGGTCAAATCCAACCTAAACCGGCCTATGTACACCCCTACTTTTTGGTTTCAAATCTTCAATGAAGTAGCTAATGAGCATGACTTAATAGATAAAAAAATTCTTCATTGACAATATAATGCTTTTAGAGGATATCAATTTAGGGAGCATCAGAAACGTCAATAATCTTAAAACAATAGCCGTATATTATATAGGGACTAAAAACATTTGTAACTTTTAAACCAATGTTATATAAAATTTGTTCACAAATTTATTAGATTGTCTGCAATAGCATCAAGACGTTGTCTTATCTCCCATTATCTTGAATTAATTTAATTGATTCAAATCCTTTAATTTGTATTTAAAAAGTATATCGTGAATGCTAGAATTTTCAACTTATCTTATGTTTTTTTGCAAAATTTACGAGGATTGAAGAGTAATCTCAAAATTTGTCTGCAAATTAGATAAGATATTGATGATTTTTTTTTGTTGAAGAAGTTAAATTAACACACCTAAATTAGTACTGGAGATAATCGAACCTGAAACTTTGAGTAGGAGTACACTCCTAGATCTCAAGCCAATACCACAATTAGGCCAACCCAAGTGGGTTCTAAGATATTGATGATTAATACAATTATATAAGGAAATGATTAAATCACTACTCGATCGAATGTATGACGGTGCCAGAACTCCTATTATTTGATCAATTAATCTGAAAGATGCATATAAGTGATGCCAATAGCATATATGGATAATGTCTTTCCACAAATTAGATATTGGTTGGACGGTTAAATTAAACCCAAATACCATAAAGATATACGAGACAAACGATTCTTTTTTGGTCGGTATATGATTGACACTTACAATAGGACGAACTTGTCCTTTTTCGCCACCACAGCCTTATGCAGCCAGCCAGGTACTATAGTATACCGATAGAGCAAATTTAATGTCAACTTAATTTTCATATTTCTCCAATATATAAGTTCAATTGTTACTTTATTGCCTCAAAAAAAAGGTTTTTTATTACGTCTATAAAACATTTCACTCACAAAAATTATTAGATCCGTGAACTACATATAATTCTCTGTGTCGATTTGGCTCTATATAGCCATTGAGGAGTAATTAATTTATTTTGGCATGACTCTGAGTTCATAAACATCATAGAGTCAACTTGTATGTATGTCAATTTTTAGATAGCCCCCTCTAAAAAAAGAAAAATAGATAAGTTTCGGTGTCTCCAAAACATTAGTTAAGCAACTAAAAATAGCAAAAACAAATAAAATTAACATTAAAAACAACACTTTTTAAGTTTTAAAAAGTAACATTTACAATTTTCAACAAAAATATTTCTTTTTATAATTTCTTAATTAGTGTTCCGAGCACTGGTTAACATTTGTCTTGAATAATATATACACTATATATTATTCCTGAATCATGAGTCACATGTTGCATGCCCATGAAAGACAAGATGTGGAGAATCAGAATACTACCGCCAAAATGGTCCAAACCACGAGCTTCTTGTGGGTTTGTGTAATGCAACAATTTAATGAGGCACCCACAGTGAGCACAAATGGGCCCCATCTTCTTACATATAGTATAAAATATACTAAAATAAAAAAGTCAATATCTTATGATTAACTAAATGAGAATGGAACTTCATATATTTGTTTATCAATCTTGGTCCCTTACGTCCTATCATCAATCTCAATATTGAATTGAAAAAAATGAGATGTGTTATTAATATAAAACTTAGTAAAATAGTTTAATGGTGAGATAGATACTATATGAGAGAAAAGAATTTAAGAGGATCTATTCCCCTCATTTTCTAAGTAGATTGATGGTCCCATAAATCATCCAACCTGATCAGCCGCCCTTGTGCTGCCAACTCCGCTATTTATCAAATAATTTTTCATAATCATAATAAGATAATATTACTTACATCATTATTAGTATCCATTATTTTTTGAAGGATATTAGTATCCATTATGTTATCTTTTACTCATATTTTAAAAGATAAAAGAAGTCTTGAGCGGTTACAACCAGAAACATATCAACCTTTAGCTCATTAGAGGCGATTGTCTCGGCTATTTATTTGTTTTTTTTAAAGATTTTCAGTCGTTTTATTTTTGTTACTGCCAAAAAATAAGAAAAGCACCCATAAAAAATTATGAAAGACTCTTATTATTTATGAATAATAAAAGACACGATGACATGAAAGATGAAGTTAAATGGTTGTTTGATCACATACATAGAAAAAACAATATTTGATAGTGGTGAAAATGAAGAAGATGATACAACAAAATTTAAAATAACGACTCAAGAAAAAATTCAGTTACAGTGTCCTTAATTTTTTTATAGATATAATTAAGTATGCTTTTTGCGCAATTTCTAATTTTTTGCTTAACAATAACTATGAAATTATTTTATCATGATGTTTTAATATATTTTTTATATAAATATGTTATAGCATTTAATATTGCCTCGTTTAAGATCCGTAAGTGGTTATAACTAATTTGTTTACTATAGTTGCAACTATTTAAACACACATATATACTTGAAAAATGATAGAAAGAAAAAAGAAAAAATGAAAATGCATTTTTAAGAAAATTAAATAATATGTATTTTTGTGTGTCCTTAATTGTATGTTAAAATAATTGTGATCATTCAAATACTTTATTACTCCCTCCGACCGCTATCATTTTTTTTTCAAATTCATCAAATAATAAATGTGACTAGTTTGATACTCTTATATTTTGCATAACAGAAGCTATATCTGATTAGAATTTTTTAGGAGCAAGTGCAGCCCTATGCTTTTCACGGCAGGATACACTTTGTTTTTGTTGCTATAGAAGAGCCTTTGGCTTCCTTTTCTCTTTTGTGTAAACAGGTTCAGGCCTTCATCCTGGTGAGCTTATTATTTTCATTGATAAAAAAAAAATGTAACTAGTTTATAACATAGATTAGATATATTTGTTATTTAATGAATCAATTAGATTTAAAAAACAATATTTGCTTATAACAGTGATCGGGTGGAATTATCTTCCTAAAGATATTTTTAGCAAATAACCAACGAGGTGATTTCTTTCACCCATATCCGTCGTCGTGTCGTACTTCAAAGTTTCAACCACGATTATATATGAAGTGCTTTGTCATTTTCTTCCGGAAAAATCCGTTTTGTTGAAATTGAAACACTTACGGAGAAATATCATCTCTACTTTCTTGTACGCATGATGCAAGTCAAGAGATGGCTCTCGAACATCCTTCTGTAGACTTTAGAGATAAGAAGACAAATTCTTAAAATTCAATTAGGCATATTGGCCCCCTAAGACACCACTTGTGATTGTGATTTAACATCTACTTGCAAGTTGCAACAATTCTAACTTTAGTTAATTTCATTTTCAGAAGCTTTTTTTCTTGAAGAAAAAATAAATAAATGTCTAATATTATATATAGCGTGAGGGAAGGAGGTGGAGTTTGAAAAGTGGAGAAAGTTTCAACCTCAATTTTGTTGACAATGAGGGGAGGAGGCTATGCTGCAGGATGAATGAAATGCATGCATATTGACATTCCTCATCCTAATAATACGACACGCTCTGTCTTTTACACGATAAGAACTTGAAAACGTACATCTTACATCAGGCTAAGGGAGCATAATTTATAAAATAATTATTTTACACATTTAATTCATATACACTTTGTTCTGGACTAGGCAAAGGTTCGTGATCGCTCAATCGCAAGTCATTCTAAATATGTCTTATTGACCTACATATAATGTGCCAAACGAAAGGTTGGAAAACACATCAACTCACAACGATTCATCATCTTCAAGTGGTCCAAAGGCATAGGATCCCTTGGATCCACAATGTCTCCGACCATTAGCATAATACAACGGTCAACGGTTACAATTATTAATGCTCATTGACATAATTGTCGTAATACACCCGTGCCAACAGTGATACACCCATAAATGCACAAGTATATCTTCGCAATAAAGAATATCAAAGCCACATGGACTTGTGGCCGCCATTGTGGTTTTCTTTTCTAAGTGTTTAGTTAGAGATGTTTTGATTTTTGAAAGGTCCATGTTTGATTTTGGCTTTGAAAGTATGCAAATTATAAAAGTATGCCTTGAAATCATTGAAGTTCATCATTACAATGACCAATTCCAAATCCTACCCTTTTCTAATTGTTACGAGAAATTATCGCTTAAAGGATGAAGTAACTCTGAAAATGTCATTTGTTCTCTTATGGTGTGTTTGCCAACATAGCTTCATATTGTCATGATTTTTATATTGGTAAGACCTATTAATGCCTATTACTAGTTTCATCCTAAAAACTTTAGGCTATTCTCATGCTTCAAGACCTTTGTTTAACCTCATATTTCGAGCAACCTTCTTGTCTTTCAACAAAAATGTTGCCTTGATTTTGTATAAAAACAATTGAGATTAGATTACAGTTTTGCATTCTCAAAACAAAAGTTCATGAAAAGTTCACATAAGACGGATTTCCATGATCACAAGACAAGGGAGAAATTATTCACCCATTAGTCATTATGGTGATGATCTTCTTTAAAATAAAAAATTGAGAAACTTTTATTGAAACAAGAACATGTTACGAGAGTAAATGATTCTAAGGTTAAATGGTTTTTACCTCCTGCCATATGAGCGTCTTTTGGTTTATCCCCTAGGAAAAAAAACTTGAAGATTCCCCCTTGTAAGATAAAGGTTCTTTGGTTTACCCCCCTAAGGTCATTTAACTGGATAAATGAGATGATGTGGCTTGTTGATTGGGTATTTATTTATTTTTTATTTTCTTAAATTTCCACGTGGCACACATAATAATTTTTTTACAAAAAATATTACTAAAGATGTGAAATACCTAAAGTACCCCGAATGTTAAGAAAAATAAGAAATTTTTCCATAAATTATAAAAAAATGAAAAAAAATAATATTGTCTATTTTTTTAAATTAAGCTCTGGATTTTTTTTTTTAATTTGTTAATTTTGAAAAATATTTTATAAAAATTATGGAATACAATTTTTGAAAAAAAAACTTTAAATTTTTTCGAAAAAAAAAAATATGAAATTAAGATTTCAACAATTAAAATAAAATAAATTTTCAGATTATATAATTTTCCAAATTTTATTTTCATATTTTAATTGGAATTGAAAAAAAACCAGATTTTTAAAAATTAAAAAATACTTTTTAATTTCAATTTTTTTCTATTTGTTGTTTTTTATTTTGATAATTAAATTCCAGAATTTTTGAATATCTTCTTAATTTTTAAAAAAAAAATATGAATGTTTTTTCTGATATTTTTAATTTTTGAAAAAAAAAATTCGATTTTTTTAAATTTTTAAGATTTTTTTTGAATTTTTTCTTATTTTTGGGATTTTTGAAAATTAATTGTAAGATTTTTTTTTTTTTTATCTTTTTTAAAATAAATATGAGGTGTTAGATGAATTACACAATCAACATGCCATATCATCGTATTTGTCCAGTCATATGTCATCAGGGTTCAAAACCAAAGAATCTTATAATCAGGGGTGGTGCCACCCTCAGCTAGTCTGGGCCCTAGCCCAGGCTCAGCTCTAACTTTCTTTGTCGCAAGCCTAGCCATTACTAGAACTTTTAGCTTTTCCTGCGGATTTTTGTGTAAATTCCGCAGGAAACACATTTCCTGCAGATTTTGCAAAGGATTTAGGTTCTCAGGTGAGATAATACCTTAGGATTTTAGGATCTACAGGAAAGATATATCCGCAGGAAATGTGAAATTATTCGCAGGAAGGAACGTCTTTGCGATAAATTTTTTGTCCAGGCTCTATAAAATTTCTGACTCTGCCACCGCTTATAATGGCAAGGAGGAATCTCCAAGTTTTTTTTCCTTAAGGAGGATAAACCAAAAGACACCCATATAACGAGGATAAAAGGCATTTAACCCATAATTCCATGGTGTGAAGTGGTACAATCCAAAGCATGCTGCTTATTTATAACCTAAGCATTATGATTTCGTACACCACTCACATATTATAAGGCTTTAAGGATGGTATTAACACAAAACCATCCAAATTCTATAAAGAAAAAGAACAAATTTAATTTATTAAGATTTACAGTCATAGCTCGGGGTTATGACTGACCATAACAACCTCTACTTTTATGGCTTTGATTATTTGCCTTCTTTAATTTATTGGTGATAATTTTCAAACTTATGATCACAAATATGAAGTGTTCCTAACTGATCTCTCCCTTCTTTGACAATGAAAATGGTCTTTATTGCTTTAGACTTGGCTTGGTCAACAAGATTTAAACATTTGCAGAGATTCCACCACTTTTCCATTTTTTTTTCCTTCATATTCTTTGTATTATCCTATTTATTTAAAACAAAGAAAAATGTAGTAAAACGAAAAAAATAAAACGTAAGTAAAAATAGAAATTTATTAATTAAAATATAATATAAAATTATTTGCTAATGAATAAATTACAAAGTGAGGGTGACTATGAATATTAAAAAAAGGTTAAATATGTTTTTGGTCTCTATAGATATACCAAATTTTCGTCTTATTTTCTCTAAAAAAATCTTCGGTTTTTAGTCCCTATTAAATCTTCAATCACCACTTTTGGTCGATATTTTTAGGTCAACTCATATGTAGCCTTTGTATTTTTTTTAATTAAATTGAGCAAAAATTTGTAGAATATTGTAAAACTCTCTCAAAAAATAAGAATTTTTTTAACAAAACATGAATTAAATATAAATTTTTAAATGCCAAAAATAGAAATAATCATATTTAATTCATGTTTTATTAAAAAAAAAACTTTGAAAGAGTTTCTTATAATATAATAAACTTTTATTCAAAAACATAAAATTCTATATATGAATTTACTTAAAATGGGGAACCTAAAGTGATGATGGAAAAAAAAAATCCAGGGTTTTACATTTTCTTATATCTTCGAGTGATATCAGGCATAATTTTTTCCCCCTCAAATAAAAAGCATAATTTATTTATTTTTCAAAAATAGTAACATATTTGTATTTAGTTAATAAGTCAAGAATAAGATAGTGTATGAGTTTTCCATCTCCATCACCGACAAAGTTGACGGGTCTAAACATTGATCAAGGTGCACTTGTCATTCAAATAAATGCTAAAAGTTCTTATGAGTTTTTGGTTTCATATATTAAAAAGTTTAAAGTTTATTTACACACACTCTATTTGTCCCAAAATATAACCATATATTCATCAACAAAAGTGAATATATTTACTTAAAAATTTGTATCAAATACATCAACTTATGACAAAAAAAACAAATTAAATCTATATAAAATCTCTATAAATATTTCATTTTGACTTGTTCAAGAAAAAGAATCTCTATTAAACAAAGGATAAAATTGTAAATTTCATTTCACTTTCTAAAGAAAACATTAAAAACAAATTTTTATAACATTTGTTTTTGTCTCAAGTAGTGTATAAAAACACCGCACTTTTTTGTGTTTTTTTTTGTCTTTTTCTTCTGCTTTAATTTTTCCTTTTGATATAAAAAAAAACATCGTATTTTTTCTCTTACAAAAACACTACTATTTTTACACTACCAAAAAAAAACACTACTATTTTTTAAAACAGAAGCACTGTATTTTATTTTCGAAACACCACCATTATTCCTTTAATTGTAATTGAACTTTTTTATATGTTAAAATGAAATATAATAACGGCTCCATGTAGACTTCCCAAATGAAGGAGTGCTAGAAGAAGAAACAAAAGACAAGAAAAAAAAAATGTTATATCAACACTTTTGAAAAGCCGAAAGAAAAAAAAAAGAAGACGAAGCTCACTATAAAACTACTCCGAAACACAAATGGGGTTAAGGTATCGTATATAATAGTTTTTTTTTTTTTTAAGGAAGGTATCGTATATAATAGTTGAAAACAAAGTTAATGTGATTCGTTTAGCCATCAAAATTCTTGTATAATTTTATTTTGAGTAATAATATTTGAACAACTCTTTTGGTACAACTTCTGGGACAACCTTTTGTTCTCTTTTATCATTGGTCAAAAACAATAGAGAGAGAAAAATGAAAAGAAAGAATAAGAAGATAATACGAGTATGAGAGAGAAAGTTGTACAAAAATTGTATAAAAATGATTGTACAAATATCATTTCTCTTTTATTTTTGAAGAATCAATGTTTTTTTTTTACGTTTCAATGTTTTTTTTAGTATAAAGCAATATACAGTAGTTTTGTAGTCTCTAAATTTTTGCATAGTGATAATTATGCAAGGATTTTATCACTTATATGTTAATATAATTTTAATATAAATATCTATAGTAAGTGTAAATTATTTTCTTTAAAAGCATTTATTCTTTCATGGACTCTCACTCAACACATCATTCTTACACCCTACCAATAAAAAAATGACACATGTTGTTAACTTTAAAAAAAGTGTGATTTTAATTAAGGAAATGGAAACATAAATGGTGGTGGGTGGTACTTGTGGGTTAAAGAAAGTGGAAAAAGGAGAGAGAAATATTAAAAATAATGAGAAAAAATTATGATAGTAATTCTTTTTATTATTTTAATGAGGTGTTAGATTTTAATTGGTTGGGTGTAAGAATGATGTGTTGGGTAAGAATTCACTCAAGAATTTCTCTTAAATCAATAAAAATAATAAAACACGGAAAAAATTGTTCAATTGAAACTTTGGTAGTGCTTATGTTTTAGCAATGACGTTTATCTCTTCTTCTCTTTGTAGCAACTTTCATGTTCTCCTAGATTGAATTATGAATCTGCTTTTTTGAATTATGAATCTTCTTGATAATAACAATTAAGGAGTTAACTTGGTTTGAGTAAAAAATAAATAAATAATTTAAAATAAATAAAGTCACTTAATTATGACAAAAAACTAAAAAAATCAAGAGAAAGAAATCTGAATTCCTAATATCACATAATCTTGGAACCGATCCTAAATATTGAAAAGTAGTTTTTCTATATTTTTATTATACATAATTATTTTAACACTTTCCGGTAAATTGTGTCATACATTGTTGCCACGAATGAAAATTCTTGCATCAGTCACTGTGTTAAAAGGCAATCAAAACTAAATGTGCATGTGTGTGTATATATGTTTGAAGAATGTTATATTTGTTAATAATGTGATTGTCGTTTCAAAAATAATAACAGCGTGATTTGTATTTGTAACTTTCTTTCTTTCTTTTTTTTACAAAAACTTGTGATTGTAACTTTTTTAGCCAACTTGTATGTAGTTGTAACTTTTTTTATACAACTTGTAACTGTAATTTAAACGTATAGTTATTGCAACTTTTTGTATTTGAAGAAAGGACTTAATTAGAGCAACTTAAACCTATAGTAATAGTAATTATTTCTATTAAATCTTGCTCGTCTCACGCATGTGCTGTGACGTGGGAGGGTTGTAGCCGAGAGATCGTTGATCAGAAATTAATTTGACCTCTTGAATCAATGCATCAAAGAAATATTGAAAATGACATTCAAGTAGACCTATAAAAAGTCCCTCAAAATTTTAATTATAAAAAAACAAGGTGACTTGTAGTTGTCAAGAGAAGAAGAGGAGAGAGACAGAGTGGTCACTCACGGGTTTCTCTTGACTCTTTCACATATATGCTTATGTTTATGCCCATACTATGAACATGCTTCAGTTTGCAGTAGCACCACCCAACCTATTTGCAACGTGTGAATGTATCTTCCCAAAATTATGTGGAAATTTTTTTGATTCCAATTGCTTCCCAAATACTCTCCGCCTGGCTTTATAGAAGCGGTCCAAATTAAACAAACAAACAAGTACTCTTTACATTTTATGTGTAGTTAGTTTGCATGTATAATTTTAAGGTAAACACTTTTGGATAATGCAAATGTAAGGGACTTCCCACCACGTCTATATTTATGCATGATGGTATAATAAAATTAAGGGTTGTGCTAACAAGTGTTTTTGTATTTATAAAGAACCTAAATAAGAAAATTGTTTAGAAAAATGATCTTTTATTTTATTTTAAAAATGTTGACTACACAACCTCTAAAATATTACTACTATATTTGATTCCTTAGCAAATGTCACAACATACATTACTTATAGTATTTTCCTGAAAAATAATAACCATTTGACCATGCAATACCGCTTTGCTTATTGCACATACAAAACCGAATTTGAAAATTCAAAAATCTAAAAATTCACAACCACTTGTTAATTTTTTTTTACAACAAGTGTTATTTTATAAATTGTTACGTTAACTTTTTTTCTTTGTCAAAGACTTGAACCCTGAATCTTCAACTCCTTTATCCTTAATTCAAATCAATGAGTCGATGACAATCCATCATATAATACTTTTCTCATTAATTAGGAGTCATTTCATAGTCATTTTAGTAAGTTTTCATTATATTATAGTTGAGTTTTGTAAGTAAATCAATGGAATAGCATGGAAGTGTAATTAGGCGTACAAGGCCTTAAACCATGTCAAATAATCTAAATTAGATAACTTTGTGATCGTGCTATAGTTTTTACAAAATTTATCAAGTGATTTCTTGGGGTATAGTCACCAAGTATGTTTCAATGGGGAGAAACAGGTGAAGAGATGAATAAAAGATGAAGTTTCAATCATTGATACATGTGTGATGTGTGTTATGAGCTACATGTTGCGCAACTAAGGAGAACTTACAAATGTTCGTCTACTAGAACATGTATGAGGTGTGCATTGTGCTATGTGTCGCGCAACTTGGAAAAAAGTTGAAGATGTTCACTCACTGCCTCATCTGTGATGCACATAAAAAATACATGCGCCTATAAATAAAAAATACATGCCTCTTCAAAAAAAAATAACACTCTCTGACGATCATAATATAATGAAATCGCGACTTGGAAGGCTATGAACGACCAAAAAGATCTCAGAGGCGAGGTTTCATCAAAGGTGATCCTTTATTGATGTATTTGTTTACATATTCCATTGTTTATGTTGTTCAAGAATTGTTGGAAACGTGTGCCTATAAATAAAAAATACATGCCTCTTCGAAAAAAACACTCTCTGACAATCATATTATAATGAAATCGTGACTTGGAAGGCTATGAACGACCCAAAACATCTCAGAGGCGAGGTTTCATCAAAGGTGATCCTTTACTGATGTATTTCTTTACATATTCCATTGTTTATGTTTAGTTATCATGACTAGCTAGTTTTATAGGTTACAACATGTAAATGACCTTTCTATATTGCTACTTGAACAAAGTAATATGTAGAGTAATTTTGAATGCAACTGAGTTACTTATTTTTATTCAATTAATGTTTATTATTAATGCTTTTAGTGCGTTTACGAATGTTCATAAATTGATCTAGGTCTTGAATGTTTATTGACATTTACTTTTGAGACTTGACTTAATGTTAACCATATAATTTGTAATAGCTTTAGACATATTCTATTATCGTATTTGTGACAAGAGTTTTAATGCACAATCAAAAGACATTAGGGGGTTGTGACCAACAAAGCGGGTTAAGTACCAAGAAAATGGACTTGACTATTTTTTTTAGAACATTTTAAAACTAAGTAAATAATTGTAGGCTCTAGACCTAGTTACCTAGTAGCAAAAGAGAAGGAAATTGAAAATGACTTAATCGGTAATACACTTGTTAAATTGACCATCGTGAGTGAATCTCTTTTGCATAATGGGATAGTTTCATTGTGCATCATTCGAAAGAACTAATAATCTTATGTTAGTATATTAATCCACGGTTACTTCACCTTATTCATCCTGATTCTAAAACCCTAAAAAATATCACTCCAACATAAAAGATTTTCTCTAATCAAAGTAGGAAAATTCTATGGTGAAGTCATGAAAATGACTTTTTTTAGTAAAGTTAACACTATAACATCAAAAATGTAATGAGTAACACCCCACTGTTTGTACAATGGCATCAAAAGTTCAGTCTTCATAGTATCATCAATTCATCAGATTAATAAGACTACACTTAATCTAATTTTATCATACCTTGTTATAAGCGTAACACCCAACAAAGTATAACACTTAAGACTATCACATAATATCATCAACTATGTTTGCATGTTAAAGATTCCAACGATAAAATAGTACATGTAAGTCCAAGATGTTGCAAGTATTACTAGATAAATTACTATTGATCATTAATCAGTAATCAACAATTTAAAAATGAATCAAACATTAAGATCAAAATTAACTTTTTCAAAAAAGTTAGTTTCCTGACTTCACCATAAAAGCTTCCATCAAAGTAACTCTCAAGAATCGCAATATATATCTAAGAGTTTTAAAAGAGACGAAAGAGATGTATATTTGAGAGAACAGAATGAAAAAATTTCTCTTCATAGAATTAATTGGTGACCACAATACTGCAAAAGATTGCACCAGCTAATTAACCTCATAAAATTTCTTCGTCCCCGCCACATTGGTGCTGTTGTAACATGCATTGCAATTAAAATCGTAAAAACAATAGCAATTACAAACAAATTTACTACCACTTTTAATTTTTTTTAATTCATGTTATTTTTTCAGAAAGGTCATATAATTAGGGACGGAGGTAGTATAAGTCATTCCTAAATTTATTAACTAAATAATTTTTTTATTAATTCGTTCAAATTTATATTTCAAAAATTTATAAAACAAACTTTAAATTTTGTAAGAATAAATAAGTATTGCGGAGACAACTTTAAAGTTTTTTATTTTGTGATTCTACAAAAGTGTGTTTGTAGTGACATTTACATCATCATGCGGTGCACGTGAACACTGATGTACGGGAGCGAAAATAAAATAGTATAACGAACCCAACGCTTTGCATTTGCAAAGAAACCATATAAAAGAGAGAGAAAAAATATTTGTACAACCAATTTATTGTAATTTTTTTGACAATTTTCTCTATTATATTTATATAATATTTTTATTTTATCTTTTCATCTTTGTTTCTCTATTGTTTTAGATCAATGAGAAGAGAGAAAATGAAAATCCCCGTAAAGTTTATCACAAATGATTGTACTATATCACTACGAGCAAGACTTACATAGGCACAAACACAAATAAATAAGGATTGGACACACTCACATAAATGAGGGAAAATAAATGAAAAAGAATTTAGTCTCTTCATGCAATTATTTTCTCTTTTATTTTTTTCCATTTATAAGTGTGTGTCTAAACTTTTTTTGATTTGTGTTTGTGACCAAGTTAGCATTTCTCAATCACTATTCTAAAGGAAAAGAGCAATGCTAAATAAAGTTTTTGTTTGAATTATTATTTAGAACACACCATTTATACAGCAATACGGACACCAAACCCTGTTTATCATATTATACAATGTGAAACAAGCCGAGTTTTATTTTATAATTAAAAGAAAAAAGTGAAACAACACTTTTTTTTCACATTTTTCTTGTAAAAAAAACTTATTTTTATTATAGCGAATGAATTTTGTTTTTTGAGGGAATTATAGAGAATGATGTTTGTAACACAAAAACTAAGTTGTGTCATGATGAATTTCATAATTTTATTAACCAAAAAATCGTATGTTATTAACCACATTTTATCATGAATTTAATTAACCATCTTGACTACTTTATTCATCACAAAAGTAAAAGTCTTTTAGCCACTTATTTTACATAAATTTATGTAAAATAAATGGTTAATGTTTGTTGTATTTTTTTGGTTAATGAGATATATGTTAATAAAGTAGTTAAAACTATATATTTTTGATATAGGTTAATGAGATATATGTTAATATAGGTTATTTGATATTGTTAAAATAATCTTCCTTTATATTAACTTTTCTTTTACAAAAAAAGTAATATTGTTTCACCATATAAATATGGCAAACAGTGTAGGCGCCATGTGTTGTTGTCTAAATAGTGTCTTTCAATAGAGCAATTATATTTGAACAACCATTTGGTACAATCTATTTGACAACTTTTATTTTCTCTCTTTTCATTGGTCAAAAACAATGAACAGAGAAAAATGAAGAGAGAGAGTAAGAATATAATGTGAGTATGAGAGAGAAAGTTGTAAGTTGTCACAAATTGGTTGTATAAATATCATTTCTCCTTTCAATAACATTGTTGCATCCTATAAGAGTGTATATAGCTAAGAAATGATATTTGTACAACCACTTTGTTACAACTTTTTGACAACTTTCTCTCTCATACTCACATTATATTTTTATTCTTTTTCTTCTTTTTTCTTTCTCTATTGTTTTAGACCAATGAAAAAAGAGAAAATGAAGATTGTCAACAAAGTTGTCACAAATGATTGTACATATATCACTAATCGTACACCTTAAAAAGAAAAGAGATAGATAAAGTGATGTAATTGATGTGATGAGTTGGTGATATGATAGAATGAAGTGATAAAGATAAAATTGAGTGTTGAGTGAATGTAGGGAGAAAAAAAGTCCAAATATCATGATATAGATATATAAAAGTCTAACTAACTCCCTTAAAAAAAAGTCCAACTAGCTATTGTAACACCATAATAATATGAAAGTTTAATTTACACCAAAAAGAAAGTGGAAGTTTTTATTAAAAGAAAACTGTTTTGATGATCACAACAGAAACTTCAGACTTGGTTCATTTTGTGCAGAGTATAGTATATTTTAGCTTCACCACTTAACAATTTTCGTCTTTTAAGGGGAATGTGGCATATATATAGTGTCGCATATTAAAATTGTTCCATGGAGTTGGATATTATGCCGAAACGGTTATTTAGCAGGCGTTTGATGATTCTATTGTTCGTTTTGGGGTTGAGTATGCCTTGCATTCCTCCCCGGTTA
>Ga0315914_1000696_pt1 | contig 45188 bp, 24 predicted proteins | sample MpolenodulesMG_FD_203920 | JGI IMG/M metagenome (GOLD analysis project Ga0315914, IMG submission 203920) | Medicago polymorpha root nodule microbial communities from Los Angeles, California, United States - elongated nodules | ecosystem: Host-associated > Plants > Roots > Nodule | place: USA... | reverse complement strand
ATTAAAATCCACTTATATGCAATAGTTTCTAAGTTTGGATTTCATGGTCCACATCATTTATGGTATTTCTTATCTAGGCTTAAAATAGAGAAAGTAGACATAAGGGAGAAAATTATGAGGTTGTAACAAAGGCCCTTTTCATTCAACTGTAATATTCTCCGGCCACCTATCATTTTAATAGTTCTTAAGCAAACAATTAATAAGTCTCAATTTTATGTTGTTTTTCGGTGTAGACAATGTAAATTTGTATGTATTTTAAATTGTAGAAGACAACTATAAGAATCAAGAAAAGTGAACAAAATATGAACAAGGCAACATAAGAAGCTTCATCATAGTTAATGAAACCCTATCATAGTAAACGAAGCAATAAAGGGACGAAGAAGTAAAAGAATTTGGCCTCTTGATCAATCATATTGGAAAGTTGATTATATTGGCATTTCATCAAAGGTGAAATACAACTAATGAGAAGTAAAAGAATAGCACATGATATATATTTTGTCCATTGTCTCCCTCAAAAAAATTTTTTTTTGTCCATTGTCAAACTTGTAATGACACGTCAGAAATTGATCGATAGGAGTAGTGTTTTTATATACATGCCTTTTTTTAGCATTTTTATATGCATGCCTAAGAACTATTAAAATGTTATAATCTTTACTTTGCATTACAATTTGTTTGTTTTATATAAAGAAAATGGAAGAGGTTTCCACCAATCAAGAAAATAAAGAATTTTTTTTTTGACATAAAGGTGATCTTGGCCAAACTACATGCATACTACTTGAAAGTTGTCACATTTCTCAGCACTGATTGAGAATTATTCAAATTCCACAATTAGGCTATAGTTTTTACAAAACTTATTTACATATTTCCAACCTATTCTCCGAGTGGTTCCACCATAAAATTGATAAAGGGGGTAAGTTTTCTCATGTCTTTAGTGTATGGTGAGTTCATATTTTTGCCACTAGAAATCGAAATTGCATTCTCCCGATACATATTTGTAAGAGATTGCTTGTATATGAAAATCTATTAAGGATGTGTTAAAAAAAATCTATTAAGGAAAATTCAATTCTAGAGAAGTATAAATTTTTTAGTTTTCATGATGTTGTTGCCTTGTTGGGATGTAATGTTATATCTTATATCTATATAGTAGATGCAGAGATGGCTCGGAATGAGGACAAAGAGAGTGTTGCTAATATGCAAACAATGGTGTCAATTGTGAAAATTTAGTTTCAATCATATTTTAATTACTCCATTTCAATCTTAGAAAGCTAAACAAGAGGAAGTCTTGCATGGTCACAATTCCTTTATCACACTATTTAGACACACATACATACTTGAAAAATGTAGAATAAAAAAATAATTAAATAATGAGTAATTTTTAAATAACAAATTGATATTTAAACTCGATTAAAAAAGGATATTTAAATAACTAATGAGATATTTAAATAACTAAATGATATCTACCAAAGAAAAAAAACTAAATGATATACATCTTTGTGGATGCACCTGAAAATAGTGTGTCCAAATGGTTGTGATTAACCTAACTATTTTCCACTAAACAATTTTAATTGGTTAATTGCCGTAGACCGGTCGCAATGGAAATTGTTTAGGTGTAGCGTTAGTTAAACATTATTTTGAATATTTGTCAAAAAAAAAACATTATTTTGAATAAAATAAGTTTTAAAATCTGATTTTGTGTGAGGATATTTTACTTTGATTGTATCTCCAGTCTAATTTTATATTTTTTTAAGGAATCTTCAGTCTAAAATTAATCATCGACTTCTCAACACTACACAAAAATAATTTTTAATTTTTTTTATAAGATTCATTGGTTAGTTTTGTATTTTTTTTCTCCCAAAATGCTAAGTTACTTTTGAGGGTAGTAGTTGGAAATTCGATCTATTATAGTAATCACTGTGGTTATTCATATATAATAATATATTTCAATTCTTCTTTGAAGTTTCAACTTAGCAAAATCAACTTTACTTGGCAGTAACTAATTTTTTTTTCTGAAAGATTTACACCAACTAATCATGTTTTATTATTTTACCAAAAACCGTTTGATAGAGATGAACATGTGACGTCTGCAAGTCCTACCTCAACTAATAAAATGCCGAAATTGTTAGGTCGGACACCATGATCGGGGTTCGAACCCCGGTACATTCACTTATGTGTGTGAGTTTATAATGTCTTTGTCATTTCGTCTATCTATATAAAAAAATAATATGAACATGTGACCTTTATCACTAAACCTCCCCATTATTGATGGAGAATTGCTCTTCGCTCGTATGTTTTTGCTCATTCCCATCCTACATGAATTAACTCATGTTGAAAAATAACCTGCGTGAGTTGTCTCACGCTCAGCTATTTGACGGGAATGAGCAAAAACAGATGGGAGAAGAGCAGTTATCTTATTGATGAGCACCGAGTTGGATAAAGGAGTTGAAAGGAATCCACTTGCCATAATGCTAATTTAAAGCCCACAAAGATCATTTTGCTTGAGAATTTCTTTTTCCCACCCTCCTACCCTCTTTATACCCTCGAAATTTCTCATTTTACTTCCATTCAAATTATATAATTGAAAGATTTTTAAACTACTTCAGATTATATAATTTGAATTCCTTAAAAACCCATAAGTATGTGTTTTGTCATTATATTACCTTGGTTCCTCCAATTCTTGTTTTGAAATAGTTCAGAAAACATAATTCGAAAAAAAATCAACAATTTCGATTATATAATCAGAAATGTATCAAACCCTCCACGATGCTAGTTTCTAACAAAACATATAGTCTTTATATTGGCACATTTCAAATTATATAATCCAAATGCGTAAAATATAAGTTCTAATTATATAATATGAAATTTGTCAGCAGAAAGATCCTACATATTTATGATAGAGTACTTTTTTTTGTTGAAAATTTACGCAGATGTGCAACACAAATAAAAAATTATCGACACACATCGAAATATAATGAAACCATAACACATCATAATCATAATATTATACATGCATAAAATGATATCCAAATTGTACAAATGATCTTCAAAGTTGAAACTGCATTTTCTCCTATTTTTCTCTCTCTAAAACGGGATTGAGTGATATATTCTGTTTATGAATTGTTTTACATGCATTTATTATGCACAAGACACAAATTTGTGCACAACTTTCTCTCCCATATGAGAAAATTAATTTTTAACCGTTGGATCTAACTAAGAACATAGTTTTGTTGTAGACCCTCAACACTACATTTTTTTCACACTAACTCTCACCATATTTCTCACTCCTCAATTACCACCCACCCACCAACAACAACAACAGTGTCTCACGGTTGCCCATAAGTCATATATTTGAAATTGCCAATTCAGGTCTTGTTTAAAACTTGATAACAAGAATCATAAAAAGAAAACTTACAAAATCGTGGCGGATGTGTTGACGACGACAACATCGCAGAGGATGTTAGTTATGCAATGATTTAAGCGTAGAGACGTGGTTGGTGATTGATTTTGGGAATCACTCTATTTTAGTGTGATGTTTGAGTTTAGTAATTTCATTTTATTTTTAATGTAAAATCTTAGGGAAAACGGGCTAGCATGCATATTAGTGTGAATAATTTTGTTTGAAAATTTATTCATTAATAGAAAAGCTTCAACTCTAGGGGTGTGATTTGGATTTTGCCAAGGATGTATACTAGCTAGGTGAATCTGTTAATTAGAGGAGTTCATGAAAAATTATCGTTTTGACAATACTTGGTGTCATTAATATGAGAAGAATGTGTGATTAATGTATTGTGGTGTTGTTGAGTTTGGTGGTGGTGGTGAAAAGAGGGATGTCACTTCAGTGACTTTAGCGCGGGAATGGCACTGTGACATTGGCTCAATCTCATCTGCTATATTAATCATACGCTCCATATTTTTCTAGTTTGATTATTTATTAAATTTATTAAAATAAATCAGCAAGAGATACCCATTTGATGAGTCACGACCCGTTTATCTTGCAACCCGCCTTCGCCCTTACCAACTTCCACCATCCTGTAGGTTGTCGTCGTCCGACAGCGAGCATCGCCACTGCGCCTCCACCCATTCTCGACCATCACACAATGATTTATAGAGGAAGGTAAGCATCAAATATAAAATGGGTTGTGAAACAGGAATAACAATAATCTCATAAATGGATGCTTCAGTTACATCAATTTCCTTATACCTACAATCTTAATTTCGCAATCAATAAGATCTATCATGTAATATGGTTGGGGGAAAGTAGATAAACCATGATACCATGGAAAACCGTTGTTGTAGCAGCAATAAGATGAACAAGAAAAATAGAAGATGAAGAAGATCTATAATGACGTGGTGGGACAGCGAGAATTGAAAGGCGGCGGGTGAGGCAGCAAGTCAAGTGAAATGGATCTTTTGTTTCGACTCGAACCGATTTACTTTGTTTTTTTAATGAAATAAAATATTAGACATGCGACAAGATATGAAACGTATGATTAATCCAACAGATGTTATAGAGCCAATGTCACGGTGCCATTCCTGTGCAAAAGTCACTGAAGTGGTATCCGTGAGGGAGATGATAGGAAGGTTGAAGATAAAGTGAGAAAGATATAGTATGGAAAGACTATATTAAAGATCAATGTTCCTCTTTAATCTAATGGTAAAAAATAATTTGCTCAAACTTGTACTCGGTGAACAAATTTGTGTCTTGTGCATAGCAAATACCACCCTATTTATAAGCAAGTTTGAAAAGTGCAGATTCGCTAGCAAATTTTGCTAGCCTAGAGAATTTGAGTTTCTTTAGAGGGAGTAAAAAGACAACTTACCCAAATGGTCACTAAAACCATATTTATTCGTTAGGCATGTTGATGCTCACCTATCAAATATGTTCCTACATTTCCTAGGAACTTCTATGGAGTCGTCACATTACCTCGCTTCCGAACGCCCAACAATTCTTGCACAACTGGATATTATGTTTTGATTCACTCCCAACTCGCTTGGGCTTTCCTAGAGAATCTTCCTACCCATAAACCTTTGAAACTTTTAGACTTGTCTCGCTTCTTGCTTTGCTTTGCTCGCATAGAGAATATGCCATGATTCAAAAACTTAGGTATTTTTCATCTGATTTGCAATTTTCCATCAAAATCTACAAAATATATCTTAAACTTGAAATGTTGATTAACTAGGCATAATGATTACTTGTTTCAAATGCTAATTGTGTTAAATGAAGTGATGTTACCTACTTGATAATGTATAGGTTTATGATGTTTATGATGATAATTTGATGATGATGATGATGTGTGATGATGAACACACATATATAAAATGACGATGAAAGATGATTATGTTGACTAGTGACGATGAAATATATATGTATAAAGTGACGATGTGGATAAAATGTGTTATAGTGTATGAATAAATACATTGTTGAGTCATATGTTCATGCATAAATGGTCAAGTCCAAGTGATGATGTTAAGTGACAATGAGTGACGATGAGATCAATCGGTAATAGAACTCTAACATTCAAATGATACCACAATCATATAGAGTCGTGTCTAGACCATTGCATGCATATGAATTGATATGAGAGTTATGTATTCAATTATGTGGTCATAAGTGATGATGTGTACATGACTATGTGAATATTTGGTGATATTTGTGCACTTGTAATGATGATGTTGAATTGTGAATAATGTAATTGATTTGGCGATAAGGTGATGATGTAAGACTTTATATATCTTTGATTTATAACTTGAGAATTGATATGCCAATTTACATGAGAATATTACTTGAGATATTGAATTGTCGAATATATGATATTTGTTGCCTTGAATCTATTGTTATGTTCATGATTTCCTTTGTTGAGTATTTCTCACCCTTTTGCAGGTTTCCTCCTATGTCGTTCGTTTGGATGGTGTAGACGTGCAGGATTGAGGACGCATGATTGTCGTGAGTACACGGGGATATCTTGATGCTTCCTTGCATTTATGCTTGCTTTTGGAGTCTAGTTGTAGGCTCTGATTTAGGACTTTTTCGGGATTTTGTTTATTTTCTTTTGTTGGATTATTTCTAAGAAACTTTGGCGTGTATGATGGTGTACCTTGAGATGTTGAGATTTTGGTGTTATGTTGTTTTACTTTATGAATCTGATGTGACTATTTTATAATTATTAAAATGAATTATGAATGTTTTTTGAATATCGAAGGCGTAGCACCTTGAACCTTGTATTTCTCTGTTGAATTATTATTAAGATTTGCATGTGGGGGTTTGAGGGTGTTACCACGGCTGTTGTAAGTATGTGGGATGAAAATGCTTCTATTTGAGGGGGAGGGTATACTAGGATAAATCGATGGATGACTCACACTTAAGATATATTGTTGTGGCATGAGAGGGGTGAGTTAGAAGTCTCGCATTGGATGAAAATTTGAGTTTTGAGTAATATAAGTGAGATGACCTAGAATCTCAATGGCTTAAGTTTTTGATTAAGATGTGATGTTCAAATCACCTGTGTGAGTGCTCTTAACTCTATATGGATGATTCTATGGGGCTCCCCTTATGACCTATACATGTTTTCAGAGCCTTGCTTCAATTTAATGGGGGAGCGGGAGAGATTCATTGTTTTGGGTCACAAATGTGTAAAGTCTCACGCTTGAGTGAAAGATGTTGTGACATGTCAAGTATGAGTTAAAGTTTGACACTGAACGGAAGAGTTGAGGTTGAACATGTGAGAGAACCCATAAATCCATTGTCTTAAGGTTTTTAGTTAAGATGTGATGTCCGACTCACTTATGTAGTTACTCTTATCCCAATTGTGATGATCCCCCGGGCTCACTTGACGTTCTAATAGTGGTATCATAGCCCAATTCAATTTGGTAGGCAGAAGTAGTGGTTTCCGGTGTTGGATCACATACACGGACATTCTCACACTTGAGGTAGAGATGTTATCATGTTATCATGAGGTAGAGTGGTTTAAGGTCTATTTGTATGTGTATTGACCTTAAACTGCTCTTTGGTTATTGATGTTATTAGTCTGATCTCATGTAAGGGTATTATATTTGTATTTGTCTTTCAATCTTGTATATGATTTGGTAAGCTCTCTACAACTCTTCATAAAAAGGTCGATAAGCATGCTTACTACGATGCTAAAGGTGGACATTTTTAATATTTTTTATTTATTTATTGTAAAATATAGTGTCCAATTCATTTGTATTATTGTTTCTAAATAATGTAGATGATAATCAGAATCCACCTTATAACCTTACAATATTTTTTAAAAAATAATAAATTTTAGTTAAACAAAATAAAAAGTGTGGACTTGATTGGTTCCACGTATTTACAAACTCTCTCTTTTTGGTAAATTAAAAATTAGATTTCTGCTCTTCTCACATCACATTTTGCTTGCGCCCAACCAAAATTCTTAAATTACCCATGCGTTAAAAATTTGCGTAAGTTAAGTCATGCAGTTAAGTCACGCAAAGTGACTTAACTCACTTTTTTAAATTTATTTACTATATTCAAATTATTTTATTTACTTTATTCTAATTTATTTGTTCACTTTATTCTAATTTATTTATTTTTTAAATTATTTGTTCACTTTATTCTAATTTAATTATTTTTTAAATTATTTATTCACTTTATTCAAATTAAGTTATTTACGTTATTCTAAATTATTTATTTGCTTTATTCTAATTTATTTATGCACTTAAAATAAATATTTATTGGAATTTATTCATTAAATAAATACAAATATAAATAAAAAGAAATGAACTAAATTAATATTTATTCATTAAATACAAAATCAGAAAGAAAAAAAAAGCAAATATAAATAAAAAAATGAACAAAATTAATACATATAACAACATCTCATTTTATTAATAGAATTCATACAATAATTGATATATTTATTCGAGTTCACTAAATCTACTTATTATCTTTTTACCCTCTTGGGGTAAAAAATTGTTTTTACCCTCTTGGGGTAAAAAGTGAGCAACCTTCTTGGGGGAAAATACATCATCAACTTGGGGTAAATCTAAATCTGGTTCTTTTTATACCCCAAGAAAATTCTTTTTACCCACGGTAAAAAGAAGCAAATTTAATTCTAACCCAAATGTTGATCTCTTTTTCCCCAAGCCGGCTAGTCACTATTTTGCCCCAAGAAGTCTGATCACTTTTGCCCCAAAGAGACTATTGAAAAAAGAAAGAAAGAAGAGAAATAGAGGGAGAGAGTGAGGAGGGAGAGAAAGTGATATGGTGTGAGGAAATAGGGAAGTATGAAGAGGTATTTATAGGTGGGAATGGTAGTATAGGTTATAACAACCATAAATGTGGTCAAAAAAACGTGTAGATTGAATGTTGAAAAACTGACCAAAGTTTAAAAAAAACGTGTGTTCTTCAGTTCTGACTACCGGTCAACATGCGTGAGTTAACTCGCGTCCAGGCCAGTGTTGCGTGACTTAAGTCACGTTGAACTTATAAGATACGTGAGTTAAGTTACGCAGCATGACTTCACTCACAAAAAGGTACAACTGAAAATAATGATGGGCACGAGTAAACTGTGTTGCGCTGGAAGAAGAGTAGAAATCTAAAAGTTATGGGACAAAAGTGGTTGTCCACTTGAGAGCAGCAGGCCACAAATTAACCTTTACAACATCAAAATTTCTTGAAAGAAAAATTAAATATCATTTCGTACGGGTACCTTAGCATTAGCCAAGAAGGAACTTGATACGTCGAAAACCTTGCAACAAGTATATATTTGTTTTACTTTTAAAAAAGTCAACATTTATTTTAAAAAACATTCCCCTTTATTTTTAAAAAACATTCCCCTTTATTTTTAAAAAACATTCCCCAAAGTAGAAATGATTTAGCTTTAGGTTAAAATTTGCAGTTTTTCCAATTCTAGAATATATTTTAGCATTGATTTTAATGTTCAATCTACTTTCATGTAACTATATCAAAAAGAAATTACTTTATATTCAATTAACTTTTTATTATAATAAATTTGTACAAAATCAATTCATCCATAATTAAATTGTGTGGAAAAAAAAAACCAAATATACGTATACACTAAAGCTAGTATATCTTTGTGCTTTTTAGAAACACCAAGTATATATGTTGCTTAATACAATGTTTGTAATATTCGTTTTTTTTATAACCATAATATTGATACAAAGTTTAAAAATTAATCTCCGTTGGAGAGTGTCTGAGGCAGATAAGCTAAATTCTCCTTTCAAATTGATTTTTTTTCCTATATGCATGCATAAAAAATCAAACATCTAACCATATATTTAAGGGTTCAAATATCTTACAACTTGAACTATTCTTTTCACGTTTTAAGATAGTTTCACCGCGATTCCAAAGTTATAAATTGGAGATTTGGTTGAGCGGACAGTGACACATGCAATCCATCACAGAAAAAAACATGGCTAAAATAATGATGAGAAATCAGAAAATGACTATTATACAATTCTAAACTAATAATCATAGTTGATCACAACTCAACTAAACACACACGATGAGTCTTGGCTATCTCTAACTCTCTCATGACCTCTCAAAACTTTGGTGCTTTGGCTTTATAGGACGACAACAACAACTGAACTTTTGGCTTTATAGGACTAGAATCATTGTCATAGTTTCAATTAGTGGTTATTATGAAGTGCAGAAGTCTAGTCGGAATGAGACTTAGTCATATCATATTTTTCTTTTTAAGTAGAGAATTTAAGGATTTTTCTTTATAAGTGTATTTGGTTAGATAGACTTGACTAGAGGCTTTTTTTTATTTTTAAAATCTATCAAACCGATCTACTTAAATAGTATTTTTTTTTTTTTTTTGAATCTAAAATGCAAATGTTGCTTTTACTGAGAAGGTTGCATCGTATTCCTCTCCTGTTTCACTACAACCATTCAAAAAGAAAAAAGTGAAAAAGATAATTTATCTTTGTAAACAGATTTTTTTGTTTGTTTGGAATTTTAGTAAACACTAGCTAGCGATAAATCATTTTGGCTATTTTGCCATTCAAAAAAAAAAAAAATCATTTTGGCTTGTTTAGAATTAAGAATAAAAATGATATAATCGCATCCCTATATCGTAACAAGTGAGAAAATCATAATCATAGAATATTGTCATGATTAATCTGTTAAAATCTTGATAAAAGAAAGACAAAAGTGAAGGTAAGATTCATGTGTGAATCCTGCGTATAAAATTAATAATCATAATTTCTACTTGTGAAGAGTAATAAATAGTTCAAAATATAGACTTCAATGTAGTAATGTTAAATTGTAGAAGTTAATAAATTGGTGATCATGATAAATATTGTCTTACAAATATTAACAAGTTATTATTTTGGTTTCTCATTGATTCTATCCATCAATGCAATCTTATTTGAGACAATTTTAATTTTTTTAGGGATTATTTGAGACAATGTTAAACACTAAATATGTGCACTTCGCTTAACAACACTTCTCTTAACATAATTTAATCTTTAATTTGCTGTTGGCGGTTTAGTTTCTTCTATTAGACCTAACTTTAATGAATTAAAAAAGTTATTTTATATAGCTTTATTATTGTGATTTGATTTGATGCAACTAGTTTTTTTTTTCAAAGGTTGATGCAATGTACTAGCTAGCAACCCTAAATAATTATTTGAATTGCAATATTGCTATCATTAGGGAACATGTGGCTTAAGAGAGGAAAGATAGCTCATTTGCTGTCCCACCTAGTGATTTATGAGAGCTAAAAGTGATATGAAATGCAAACTCGTTGATATATGTTTGAATTTTTTACTCCAGCGGTAAAGTGATTTTAAACAACTAACATATAAATATTTGTCATTAAAAAAAAGTTTTAAAAATAAAACAATTTTGACATGTTTTGCATGCTTTAAGTAAAATTGCATGTATTTAATAAATATTTTATATATATTTTTTAATTTAACTTTATAATTCAACCCGTTTTCCATAAATACTATAAAAAAATACTTCATATTAAATCAATTTTAACATAAAGCAAACATGGATAAATTAATATAAAATTATGACATAACAATATTGGATCGAATGTGGAGTAAGTGTCCGATCAAACTACATGTGTATTATCGTGTTCACCAAATACCAAGTGTGAACTCCCCATCCCGTGAGCTTAACTCAGTTCGTAGGGATATTGCATATTATATGTAAGGGCTGGGATTCGAACCCCGAACACCACACTTCTCCATACTAAAATGTGTGAGCTCTAACTACTATACTACAAGGAAGAAAAGAAAGTGTGAACTACCCCTAAAAAAAACTATTGTGGAATTCATTGGTTCCACATACTTACAAAACTTTTTCTTTTGGTAAGTTAAGATTTATGGGACAGCCTTTCAAAAAAAGGATTTATGGGACAACAGTGACTCTCCACTTGAGGGTAGCACACCACACACTACCTTAATTTCAAAAAAGAAAATTTGAAATATCTTTTCGTACAGACAGAGAATTCGGTTCACCAATAGAATTATAGAAAACACCTTAGCAAGAAAGAAGGGGACAGTACAATGGGTCACCCCAGTACAATCTAAAGGGTGCTAGGATGATGTATGTCATAAATTTGGATATTTGATACGTGGAAAACCTTGCATCTGAGTGTGGTTGATTTTTCATTTGAATAAATCAAAATTATTTTTAAAGGGTGTTCCTTTTTTTTTTTTTTTGACAAGATTAAAGGGTGTTGTTAACAAATATTTTTACGATATTTTTTAAAAACTTTAAATTAAAAAGCTAATTTATTAAAAAAATATCTAATGTATTTTTCAATGTACCGAATAAATAAATAATATTTTGGAAAAAAATTACCACTATTTCAATTCTTTAAAAAGTGCCTCGAACATTTATTAGCATTTTTCTTCTAAAAACATATAATGATTTTGATATGTTTTTTTTTTTTTAAGATAATTGATTTTGCTTTCGAAATAGATTTTAACTTGAAGTTAAATTTGTAGTTTTTCGAACGAATGTGTAAAGCCTTCTCTCTCTAGTTCCCCAAACCTTTGCCTTCTCTCTAGCTTTCAACAAACCGCCTTACAATTTTCCTCAGAACTAAATCTTTGATTACTAATGTAGTCTCTTCTTGTGGTGGTGCGATAAGTAACCTTCACCCTCCGCACTACTGTTTTCCCTTCCCCTCCTTTTCGACGGCCGTCTTCGAATAGCATTTTCTTGAAGATCTGTTCGAAACTGCTACACAGGCGTAATGAAGAGTTGTAACTCTTCTTCCGACGTCTTCCTGTTTGCCAGCGTTTTGTGGATCTCTTGGTTGTTTCTGTTTGAACCGGTTCCAGATCATGGGGTTGGTGGGTCGTGTGGTTTTCATGGCTCGCTAGGTTGTGGCTTCGAATCAAATCTTCACTGCGTCGGAAGGGTTGGGTTCGTTTTTTTGGCTTGCCGGTTGTTATTGTACGTGTTTTGTTGGAACTATGCCAGTTGTGTTGGTGTTGTTCCTCTTATTAGTACTGTTTGTTTGTGGTTGTGTTCATATTGTTCCTTTTATTTGTACCGTATTGTTTTTATGTTCAGGTGTTTCTTCTCGGAGATTGTTGGGTGGCAAAAGAGTGACCTGTTTTGTGGTGGTTTGGTTTTGTAAACCCGAAACAGTTGTTTGGTTACTAAAGTGGCCTCGGTTATAACTAGAAAGGGTCTGGTCCTGTTAACCCAAAAGGGTTTGGTTACTAACGTATTGGACACATCCCTCGATCTGAGTTCTTACGCATGTATGCTCGAAAGAGCTTCTATGCTTGCTGGTATACTCAGGGAGCTGTTGGCACTTGATTTTGTTACCGTGTTGACGGTCAATTCATTCGCCATATTTAAACCTTAAATATTCTTTTGCAATATTCACTTTTGATATTTTTTTGTAACTTGGTTTCGCACCCCTACATGAGTTCGCTGGACTGCACCTGTGATAAGTGACTTTGTGTTATGATAGATTAGAGTTGGTCCACCTGGTATGATTTATCATGATGAATTCCCGTTTAGGTTTTACCTAGGTCAGGTTCAATGCCCCTCTAGTCTCTGTATCTCTTTTTTTATTTAATTTATTTTCTCTTTCATTTAAAAAAATTGTAGTTTTTCCCTTTTAAAATATATAGATATTAGCATTGATTTTAATGTTTAATACACTTTTATACAAATACCCTTTATCATAAAATAAATTACTACTTCACATTCAACTCGTTTTTTTTCCTCTTGTTAAGTAATTTAGCGATTAGAATATCAAAATTTTGAAGTGTAAATAAGTGGTGAGTTTGAGGTTCGAATTCGTGTTTATGCAAATGAAAAAACATAATCAATTTTTACAAAGTCTATTTATTCATAATTAACTTGTGTTAAAAAAAAACCGAACATACAAAGATTAGTTATGATTGATTGTGATGAGCTATTTATTCATAAGAGCATCCGTATTGGTAGGGTCCCGATACTTAATAGGTACCTCCATTGTAGCAAAAAAAAACAGGGGGTCTCTTAAGACCCAGGGTCTCACTTAAGACCCTCAATCTTAAGTGGACCTCACACCACTTTTTAATAAAATAATCATTATTTGAGTTGCTTTTGTTGCTTTTCATTAATAAATAGTTATTGTTGAGACTCATTTAGACCTTTTGATAGAGAATTTCCATTGGAGTGGTTGAGTACCTATTAGGTACTATTATTAAAAAATAATAAAAAAATAATGTGTTCATGTGGAACCCGTTTAAGACCTCAAATATAAAGGTCTCCATTGTGGATGCTCTAAAAGACTATTTATGCTAGGTTTTTTCTGGCTCATGTGCGTGATATATATAATAAAAAAAAAACCAAGCATACATTACGTTAGCATGATGTGTAAACTGTACTGAGAAAATTAGACATTGAAACTTCTAAAAATGACTATAATAAAGTTCAAAACTGAACTAAAAATAACTTCTTTTTTTGACAAAATCAAAACACACGGTTAGTTCTAGCTAACTTTCTCATGGCATCTCAAACTTTGGTTGTTTGGCTTCATTAGACGACAACAGTCACCAAATGAACTTTTGGTTTTACTTGTATGAGGACTAGTAGAATCATTATTATAGTCTCAATTAGTGGTGGTCCTTGGTATAGTGGATGATTGACACCTCTTGGGCTCCATTTTAAAAAAGAAATCAACAAGACATTTGAGAAGTTTTGGGTCGAGGAGTGTTATTTGAACAATAATTTGGTTGACAACTTTTGTGACAACCATAATTTACAAAGAAAAAGTTGGTGTTTGCACGAAAATCAAAGCAATAGAGAGATATTATAAAAATAATATGAGTATGAGAGAGAAAGTTGTCACAAAAGTTATCACAAAATGGATGTTCAAATATCATTTCTATTTTGGGTTTATGGCACGCTATTTGTTGGGTGCATGAACTACAACTTATAAATGTTGATTTTGAGTTGGATGCTGAGAAGGTTATAGATTATTTTAACAAAGGTAATAATGATATTTTCGAGTTTGAAACAATAGTGGAGGAGTGTCGGAGAAACTGTAATTTCTATTTTGCAAACTCTAAGGTAGAGTTTAGTCGGAGACCAGTGAACGAGGTCGCTCATACTCTTGTTCGAGAGGTTACGTTCTCAACTAATCCTCATACTTTTAATGATGTACTCTTTGTATTTCAACATTGATATTTAATGAAAAGCTACAAGCTATTTCCTTTAAAAAAAAAGTTGGGATAAACCATCAGACTTTTCTTTATTAGATGTTGGGACCTGCACAATTGATTTCAACCTCAAAGAATTGTGATCCCTGACTATAGACAATAAACAAAATCTTTTTAAATCTATCATATCAATGTATTCAAATGAATGCGAATATTTTTTTTTTTTGAAAGAACGAATAATATTTGATTACTACTATTTTTTTTAAAGAAAGAAGTTTATATTATTTCATTACTTAAAATATGTTCAATACAATCTGATATTTCTACCAAAATCTGGAAACTAGGTGAAGATGTGGCCGCCTTAGTTAATCTATGGGCTGCCTCATTTGCTTCTCTTCTCACAAACTCAACACTAGAGTTGACATAATATTTTGTAATATGCTGATGTGCAAATGAAAAGCTATCCACCACTTTTTTAGCATCAAGCTCAAAATTGATAGGTCCCAAGTGTAATTGATGAACCCAAAGCTAATAACAATCCAAGAGCTTCGCCAACATGTACCTCACAGACTGGAGTAAACCATTCAGTTTTTGCCAAAACAAACGTGCATGTATCATCCCTTATACAAACTCATATTCCCACTGTATCAGAAAGCTGGCAGAAAGAAGCATCTATATTGCACTTAAATCTTCCTTCAGCTGATTTGTTCCATTTCACATTTTCTTCTTGTCGCAGTTGTGCACAAGATGTATTATACATCCTACGTGCATCTTGCCAACATGAAGCATAGATTTTTCTCTTTCCACAATATAAACTTGAGCATCAATTACTTCATTCCACGCTCTGTTGTTTCTTTGTTTCCAAATACTCTACAACACACAACAAAATAAAGCCGCATCTTCCTTAGATAAATCATGTAATGCTTTGAAAATAATATTTTTGCTATCCATATCTTGTTGTAGCAAAATATAAATAGAAAAAAAAGAAAGGAAGCATACTCCAAACGTTCAAGCTACTTGGACATTGAAAAAATAAATGAAGTGTATCCTTACGGTCCACCGTACGCAGTGTACAATTCACAGGACATGGGACTCCTTTATCTTTAAGACGTACACGAATTGGTAAGCAATTCCTACAGATTCGTCACATTACTTTTTTTTACCTTTGGGGGAATCTTGAGCTTTCAAATTAGATTCCAAGAGCATTGTACCTTGAAATGGGATGTATCAAGTACTTCTTGCACACAAAAACGATATGCATTACGAACAGAGTATTCACCATGATTTTCTTTTTTTCAGATGAGCCGATCTTCTGTCATTGATGGGTAGAAATGGTGGTTGGGCCTAACACAACCCCACAAAATCGGCTTGTGAGATGAAGATTGCCCCCACTTATAAACACATTGTTAGACCATCACATATCCGATGTGAGACTCTTAACACCCCCTCATGACCAGCACTATTGGGCTTGGTTCGTGGACATAAATGGTGGGTGACCGATAGCAGAAACGTGATAGCAGGTGGCCCAATGGATCTTGGATAGACTCTGATACCATCTTAGAAATGGTGGTTGGGCCTAACACAACCCCACGAAACCGACTTGTGAGGTGAGGATTTCCCCCACTTATAAACACATTGCCAGACCATCACCTATCCGATGTGAGACTCTTAACACGACGTGTTCACTATATGTGCAACTACGTGGTGATAAAAAATTGATTGTAGGAAAGGTAGATTCCATTCCTTGTCGTCATGTAGCTTGCAATCTAAGACTCTTAGATTAGCTAGAGGAAAATCTCCATCAACATGTGGGATAAGTGTAACATCATTTGCAATCCACTTGTTATACCAAATTGAGATATCTTCACCATCACTTATTCTCCATCTCCTTCTAGCTTTGAGAATAAATTTAGAATTACATATGCTTCGCCATACAAAGCTAGGCTTATGTCCCAAGGTGGACTCAAAGAAATTCCACCTAGGATAGTATCTTGCCTTATAAAGTCTAGCTACCAACGAACCAGGATTTGTCATAAGTCTCTGGCCCTATTTGCCTAACATAGTTAGATTAAAGGTAGATAGATTTTTGAAAGTCATACCTCCATCTTTCTTGTGCGTAGATAGTTTATCTCAAAAAAACCAATTAATACCTCCACTTTGACCTCCTGAATGACCCAACCAAAATGAATTCATCATTCTTTCAATTTCATCACAAAGAGAGACAAGGAGAGAGAACAAACTCATAAAGTAGGTAGGGATAGATTGAAGCACAAATTTGATAAGAACTTCACGACTGACTTTTGATAGAATTTTACTACTCCATGAATTGATCTTCTTTTATATTATATGTCTGATAAAGCTGAAAGTGGATTTTTTGCTCATTCCTATCATAAAAGGAAGCCCCAAATATTTCCAGTAACTAGAACAACCTGCACACCCAAAATGCTTGCATAATTATTATGATCTTTAGTTAAAACATTTCTACTACAAAAAATCTCTGATTTTTTGAGGTTTACTGCCTGACCAGAAGCTCTCTCATAGGTAGATAAAATGTCTCGCATTTTATTTTCTTGGTCAACATTGGCTCTAAAAAAGAGGAAACAATCATCAGCAAACAAGAGGTGAGATATAATTGGTGAATTATTACAAATTTTGACACCATTAATTTCACCCAGTGCTTCAGCTTTTTGGAAAAGCGCAAAAAGACATTCAACACAAATAATAAACAAATATGGGGATAATGGGTCTCCTTGTCTTAAACCACTTTCTATAATGATTGGACTTGTGGCATTAGCATTAACAAGCACAAAGTAATCCACCGTTTAAACACACATCATAATCTAGTGATCAGAAAACCCCATCTTTGTCATAACCCCTCGAAGATAACTCCAATCAATCATGTTATAAGCCTTGCTAGTATCAAGTTTAAAAGCAACATCCACTTTATTACCTTTAACCTTTGATTTCATGTAGTGAATTATTTCAATAGCAGCAATGACATTATCTAAGATAGACCTTCCAGGTACAAAAGTTGATTGACTATATGAGATGCATTTATGATGGGTCAATAATTAGTGTTTTTAATATATTATTTGAGTCTATTTTATTTAGATTTTATTTGTTTTTATTTCCTTTTTAGAATTATTTTACTTTAATTGCAAGTCATTTAATTTCAGGAATAAATATTCTAAAGATTGAGTCTTGGAGCAAAAGATAGGAGATTTGGAGCTGATTCGGGCTGAAAATACGAAGATTGAATGCAAAAATATGAATCCCCAAGTCAGAAGCTTGGCACGGCCCGTGCCACCAGTCACACGGTCGTGCCAACACCCAAAGTCCCTTTTGCTACTTTTCTGCTTCCTGGACAAGCTGTCTATTAGGTTAACTCTCAAAAACATATGATCTCCAACTTGAAACTCAATATCCTTCATGCGCTTATCATGATAACTCTTTTGCATACTTTGCGATGTATTAATCTTCTGTAAAATAAACTTAACCTTTTCTGTAGTCTGCTGAACAACTCCCGGTCCAATCATTACACTCTCTCCAGACTCATACCAACACAACAGGGTTCTACATCTCCTTCCGTACAACGCTTCAAAAGGTTCCATTCTAATACTCGAATAAAAACTATTTTTGTAAGTGAATTCAATCAACGGTAAACATTCACTCCAATTCACACCTTGTTCTAAAACACACACCCTTAACAAATCTTCTACAAATGGAATGGTCCTCTCCGACTGATCGTCTGTTTGAGGATGATATGCAAAACTCAATCTCAACTTTGTAGCAAAAACTGCTTGCAAACTCTCCCAAAACATCTATGTAAACCTCAAATCCCGATCTGACACAATACTAGATGGAATAACATGCAATTTGACAACCTGTTCAATGTAAATTTCTGCCAACTTTGCCAAAGACATACCGGTCTTAATAGGAATAAAATGCGCTGACTTCGTCAACTGATCCACAATCACCCAAATCGAATCATTTCCCTTCACGGTCTTAGGCAAACCTCCCACAAAATCCATCGAGATACTATCCCACTTCCACTCTGGAACAAACAATGGTTGCATCATTCCAGAGAGCTTCTAATGCTCAATCTAAGACTTTTGACAAACCAAACAAGTAATCACAAACTCTGCTACATCCCTCTTCATCCCTGGCCACCAAAACAACTTCTTAAGATCTTGATACATATTCGTCACTCCGGGATGAATACTCAAACTACTCCTATGACCTTCCTCTAAAATCCTTCTATTAATTTTGGGTACATATGGGACAGAAACTCGATCATGAAACCTCATAACTACGTTCTGATCCATACTAAAGTCCTCTCATTACCTTGATTAATCGACCCTAAACGATCTACTAGTTCCAAATCCACTTTTTGACCTTTTTTTTATTTCCTCCCAAAAAGTGTGATCTATGTAAAATAAGATAAGAGATAATTCAATGAACTAATTCAAGTTTAACAAGATAAACCTAGATCACACTAAATTTCTATTTGAAAAATTTATCAAGCAAGCATATACACAATTAATCAAAATCAAATAGGATAGGGAAGAGAGAAGACACTGAGATTTATAGTAGTTCGCCTTTTCGTCCTCGCTTCGGGCTACGTCTACTCTGCTTGATGGAAAATGTCTCCGCCAAGGACTTCCACTAGAATATGAATGTTTGATTACAATGTGATTACATGAATTCCTTAAAACTACCCTAATTCTTCAATTTCTATGCAACTACTCCCCAAATCTTCAAATACCCTTTGAAATTAGTGCTTCTAGATGTCTTCGAACCCTCAATCACCCGTGCAACCCTTGAAGCTCTTCACTCGAACTCTTCGATGCTCCGTCCGATGGTTGGATCCCCTTCAACATAAGAACTTTAGAAAGAACCCCCAATACCCTTGGAGGTGGAATAAAATTACTCAATCACTTTAGATCCATGATTCTCAATCAATATCATTGAAAGCAATCAAGTTACACCTATTAGCACTCTAGGAATGCATGACTCAAAAGACCACAAAGGTTCTTAGATAAAGTGTTTAATCTCAAGAACAGATGGACAATGAGGTTTGGAGACTCTAGAGAGAATAAATGTAAATGATTCAGTAGTTTAGGTGTTATGAGGAAGTGAATATATATACAAAAGGGTGACAAGTGCAATATTTCGGCCAAAAACAACATAGTGAATCGATTCAGACAGCAAAAATACAAGCAAGATGAACTATGAAGATTGATACACATCAGACAAAAAAATGAATCGATTTAGGAGACGCATGTGTTTACCTTGATTTTTGGTAAACAACCGTTGGCTTAAAATTAGTTACTTGCAAGATCAACCAGTAAATCTTTGGGACATATTGTGTTTATTGTTTTCCAGAAAATGATGAATGTTATTGATATTATTATGTAAAACATGAATATAACCGTCGAATCTGACAAAGATCAAACCCGTCGAAATATCTTCAAGCAAGTAAAGTAAATTTCTTGAAAAGAACAAGTAAATTGAGATGAAATTCAAATGCCTAGAAAAATAGTTTAATCAACAAAGAGGAAGTTTCTTATTTTAAAATGATATGCAAGACACCAAGGAATCATAGGACACAATGAGACATGGTTTGCTAGGTGCTTTACCATAATTCTACGCTATAATACCCAAAACAAAACAATCATCAAACAAAACATCTAACTAACATCATCAAAACACAAACCTAAAGCTATACAAGCTTCAACACAAACAACTTTCAATGGACATTATAGGAAGGATGAAAGAATGTGTTTGATGGCTATTATCATTCACTTGAAACTTTTCTTATATGTTTGTTGGATTTTGGGCATGTTCCATTCGATTTACAATCACAATAACAAATTAGAGCACACAGAAAAATTCTCCACCACACGAAGGGTGTATACAATAGATTTTGCTGGGATTTCAACTTTCCATTTGTTCTAATACAAAAAGTCAGTGAAAAAAATAAGACAAATGGATATGTTTTTGATGGTGTTACCAATTGATGGCGGTGCCGGTGGTATCCCATGTGGTGCAGGTGGGAGGGAAAAAAAGAAAGTGAGCCATTACTGGTGTTGGAAGGTGGCGACTACAGGATTCGCACCGGAGAGGATTGCGGTCGCCAGAAAAATCATTGATGGTGAGGGAAGAAGACACAACAACTTTTGAAGGAGGAGGAGGAAGAAGAAGAAGAAGAAGAAGAAGAAGAAGAAGGGTTTAGTCATTTTGCTCTTGCCTGAAAGCCCCAAGGCCATTTTCGTCAGTTCATGCTATCTTTTGGTGACTCAACAACTCAGCTAACCAGTCATCATTGCCAACTCATCAAATTACTGACGTGGGTGTCATTAACCGGGTTGAGGGATCAAATTTTAAATATTAAGAATTGTAGTGGCTGTTTGAAATGATTAGTATGTTCAAGGACCAAACTTCAAATGATTCGTATTTATAGAGACTAAATGTATAAATAAATCAAAAATAAATCAACTACTTTAAAAATCATATAATAAGTATAAAAGGAGCATCAATCTAACTTTTGTATTTACTCAAAAAAATCTAATTTTTGTATCATATCATCCAACCGATCAATGGATTCCTCCTTCGGTCTAGGACATAGAAAAGATGAGACACACCGTCATAAAAATTTTCAATTTACAACAAATCAGACACACTTCAACTATTAATGGTTTCAAAAATAATAATTAATGTAGTTGAAAATTCTAATGAAATCTTATATAAAGAGATATTTCTTTCTTAAAAGAGGGTCTTATATTTATATGGAAGCCGTGATAATAAAACAACTATTCTCAATTTTCCAAAACGTGGATAATCATTACCCAATTAAAAAGCAAGCCATAAAAAACACTACAATTGACGAGACTCGTGACATGTGAGATACGTATCAAAAGGCTTGTCACTCTAGACATGTTTGGCCATGCAACGCACACAAATTTATTTGACCATGAACTCAAACAAGTGACGACAAATAATTGAAAATAAAAGTCAAGATAAATGTCAATAATTCAACAAAATGTTTGCCTTTCAAGAACACAAAGACAATAAAAAAAAATGGAGAACACCGACGATTGTATAAGTTACTAATTGAGTGTTGGCCTACATCACGTTAATACTGTGGAACAGTTCAACAAAAGTAACTAGCTCGGAATGGGTGGTGGAATGTTTGGTTGGATAGAGACCGTTATGGTTTGTCTATGTATCGTTTTCCTAGTTTTTATTTCCTTTTCTTTTGCTTCATAAAGAACATAAACATAAACGCAGCCAATCTCATTGCACATAAACTCCATTGAGTTATTAACATGATAGAATCATATTTTTCCTTAAAAAGTGGACCAATCAGGATTTCTTATTTGCAAAAAACATGGGGTTTACGTGCAATGAAGAGTATTTGCCTTAAATTAAATAACAATTGAACTATCTTGGAAATTTAAAAATCTGATTATAATCCATTTCACGACCAAATCAGTTTTACAAAAGTAACAATATTTAAAATCACATTACATAACCACACACCAAATTATATAATTCCATGCATTAATTTACAAGTTGAAACTAAATTTTAAAAGACCAAAACTTACAATTATTATTTATGCAAGCATAACAATGTTTTTATTTAAATTCGAATATAATCTAAGCAAGAATTTCTCGCTAATTCACGACTTTGTTGAAGCTGCAAGTAATCGCTATATTTAATACCACTATATGCTGAGGGGTTATCCTTACTAAGCAGCTCTGGTGCAGGGGTGACAATGGTGTCAAGTGTGGGCCCATGTGCTGTCCCAACAGAAATTCTTGCAGCTTTCTTATTCATCACCACAGCACGATGAACAATACTCTTGTATTTCCCATTGGTAATTATCTAAAGACAAATATGGAACATCAATTAGCCAATTATGTGTTTCTTTACCAAAAACATGTTTGGTAAGGATAATTAACATTAATTTTGATATTTTCTATAATGAAAGCATAAACTTTCTGGCAAGCTCTGTTACACAGATACTTCTGATCGAAGAAATGTCTAGGTGTCCAACACCGGCACGACACTGACACTTGTGATTATATTGAAGGTTTAATAGAAATTTTAGCCCCCTAACTTTTTCAAAGTTGCGATTTTGCCCCCCTAAGAAAAAAACCGCAAAACCGCCCCCTAAATTTTGCACATGTAGCAGTTTTGGCCCCCAAAGCCAATTTTGACTCGGTCTACGCTGACATGGCACCCTAAGTAAGGTGTCACGTGTTATTTTTTTTTGGCCTTGGGGGACTAAAACTGCTACAGTTGCAAAACTTAGAGGGCAGTTTTGTAGTTTTTTTTCTTAAGGGGCTAAAATCGCAACTTCGTGAAAGTTAGGGGGTGAAAAATGCTATTAAGCCTATGAATCATGTCAATTTTTCACAATTATATCGGTGTTGACGTGTCAGTATCAGTGTCGTGTTGATGTGTCCGTATCAGTGTCGTCTTCGGTGTCTGTGTCTGTGCTTCATAGCGTGTAAGTGAATTTTTAGTTTTACCTCCAAATGATCACCAGTATTGATGAGAAACGAGTTGGGTACAGGGTTAATAGGAATCCACTTGCCATTATGTTCAATCTGAAGTCCACTATGTTCATTTTGCATTAGGAGGGTCAAAAGCCCATGATCTGTGTGAGGAGGGAGACCCATAACCAGCTCAGGCTTAGGACAAGGTGGGTAATAGTTGATAACAAGCAGTTGAGAACCCGAGTCTACATTCATCATGCTGTGTATGTAATTTTCTTCTAGGTTCAAGCTCACAGATATTCCTTTTAGCAACTCTCCAATAACTTCCCTACTCTTTGTGGTATATTCCTCTAAAGTTTCACTGCAAATATTTAACCAGGAAAAAAATTAATAAAACAAAATCTATGTTTGTACAATTTTTAATTTTGTTTTATTTGTATAATTTTGGTTTATTGTAAACACTAGCTAACAACGAGTGATTGCTCGTAATTAAGAATGAAAATGATAGTCTCACCATCTTAAAAGTTTTTTCTGACACAAAAAATGAAATTCACCATCTTAAAAGTTGAGTTAAGCTTAATCAATATTAATTTATATTACATTATATATATCTTTTATTCAAATCAAATACAAAATCATATTTTGTCCTGACTCAAATAAACAATTAGATATTTAAGACAGGAAATTGATGGGATGATCTTGCAAACGATTCTGGTCCAACCCACTGTACCTTGTCTCCCATTATGATGATTATGATTTAGAATTTCTCCACCCCTAGTAGTGTGCTAAATCGTGCAACCATACATATTTTTTTAGTAATTTTAGTTTAATAAAATAAGAATTGTGGAGTTAATTCCACATGCTTACACAAATGTTTTTTTTTTTTAGTAATTTGCAGCACACCACAAATTAAGTTTTATACAATAATCATGCACCATCTTAAAAATAAGGATATTATAAGTTTGAATATTTTCAACGTGGAATTTTAAAAATAAGGATATGATAAGTTTGAATATTTGCAAATTGCAACGTGGAAAACCATGCACTTACAAGTACAAGTATTTTTATTTTTAAAGGAATACAAGTACAAGTATTATGAGGATTAAAATATAAATAACACTGTTATTTCCTTTCAAAAAAATAACACTGTTATTTGAAGACAAATATATAATTTCCCAAAAATTTAGTGATTATATCTGTCTCACTAATCTCAAACATTCTTAATTATTCCATAATGCATTTTTCTTTTCTATTTTGAAATTGAGATTTGAAATAACAATAACATGGTGACATATATATGGAAGGAATACAATACATACATAAATTACAACTACAAAAAAATAAATGAAAGTTGATTTTTTTTTTTTTTGGTTCATTGGTAGGCCGTACGAAATTCTGATTTTGTTTTTTTTTCTTGATTTGGTGTATAGTTATCCTTTAGTATGTTTGCAAAACATCTAAGAATTTAAAAAGCAAACTAGACAGTTCATATTTGCTTACTGATAATTTAGTGATACGAATTACAAACATATTTTATATTTTTTGTCTTTAATTTTAATCCCTAATTCTATTTTCCAGCGTATTTATTACTTACAATGCATTGTTTCATATGGTCAAAACAAAGGAGCAAAGTAAAAAACTAAAAAAAAGTAATAAAAGTGCAAGAAGAATGGTATACCTAAACCCAGGGGGCTTGGAAGGAGCATCAAAGTGAGGGTGAACATAACATTTGAGATAATCTCTCCAATAGAGAGTCTTGTCTACCTTCATATTAAAGCTTGTACCACATCTAATTGGATCAAATAACTTTTCACTTATGTACTCCTTTTTTACTTCACTTGGCAGATCGAAAAAGCTTTGGCTTGCTCTTAACACCTCATCCCTCAGTGTCTCCGACATCCCATGATTGATTAGCTTCAGTAATTAATCATGAAACAAACCATTAGGTTTTTTAAGCATGCACAAGAAAAGAAGAAAAACCATTGGTTGCTAACGTACGATGAACATGTTTCTAATAATAACAAGGATTGAACTATGAACCTCCTTCTTAATACTCGTTAAACATATCAACTTACACGACTAGACTACACATTCAGAGACTTAATAGTAACCGTCTATGGTAGATCATTGGATTGACGATGAATTAAGAATGACAACGTGAAACTCTCGTTTTGGCTAACACAATACCTCGGAACTTCAACAAGATTATTGTATGTGTCATTATGGTTTATCATACTCACCATTATTTCAAACATGTACTATGTATATGTCAAAATATATACGGTCCAAAAAAATGTAAAAGTATATACTAAGTTTAAATATTTGTACCATAAAGAAACCCCAATCGCGGCAAGCATCGCCAAGTTTTTGGATTGCCATGGAACGTTCCTTAGGATTGGAAGATATGAGCTGGGAAAAGTCAATTGTTGGAATATTTTCTGTTTCATTCAACACCATGGAATCATCTTGGATATTTGTTTGGCAAATGTAGTTTGAAGGAATTGAACTTAGATTGTTTGATTCAACTAAACGCTTAACGCTAAACATGTTTCTCTTTCTGTGTTTGGGAGGAATGGAATAGAGAAGAAAGTTTGGGTATAATTAAACACTACTACATGTGACCTTTTATATGCAGTTTTGGTGGTTTGGTTTCATAAGACGACAACAGTCACCAACTGAAGTTTTGGTGTTATTTTTATGAGGACTAGAATCATTGTTATAGTTCAATTAGTGGTGGCCCTTAGTAATTAGTATAGGTGATGGGTGACAATGACATCACCAAAGATGATCCCTTCCCTAAAGGTAGAAGTTCAGTTCGGATGGAGTCTTGTGATCTGTTTGATTAGATTTATTTATTTTTATTTTTAAAAAAAGAAGTGTTTTTTATGTTTTAATTATGTTTGTATGTGAATTTTGTTAAAAACATAATGTTTATGTTAAAAATGAAAAACTATTTTGATTATCTTTTTAAGATTTTTTTTAATAAAAGAGAGCAAATAACAAAATTTATGGTGTTTATGTTTTTTATATTAATGTCTTCCAAAAAAATGTCAAACTTTTGGTAATTACGTAATTATTCTTTAAAAGTGTCAAACTTTTCAATTTTCAATGCATTGATTACACTAATTTTTATAAAAATTTACCATTTAAGATCTTTAACTAATGTCCTCGGGAGACTAGTTAACATTTCCCTTTTTATATTAATGAGAAACTATTTTGACATGAATAGATTTCAAGTTGAATATTTTTTCAACCAAAGTTTATGCTTTACTAAAAATATTTTTTTTAAAGAATACTCTTAAGATTAACAATTCATTATGGTTATTCACAATTTCCTTGCAGCCTGATTAAGTCTCTGCTAAAATATAAGAGTAAATTGGTCTTTATCATTTTCATACGGATCGAGGACAAATTAATATCTATATTACAATGAGTCAAGAGTTGAATTAGGCCCTTTATGCAAATGTTAGAAAATACTTTAGATTTTATTTTTTGTTTAAACCAAATTCCGTTGCAAGAAAATTGTGAAGAACTAAATTTAATGTCTTTTCTTTTTTTTAATTATCGTTTAGAAAAATGGTGATGGCGGATGTTAGTGGACAAAGGTGGTTTCTGGTATAGGATCCTAGTTGCTCGTTATGGCGAAGAGTATGGGAGGTTTGAGGGTGGGGGCCGAAGTTGTTCTTTGTGCTGGAGGGAGGTTGCGAAAATTCGCGATGGTGTAGGTGGTGACGGAGGAGGGTGGTTTGAGGAGTGTGTGGCGAGAAAGGTAGGAGATTATGTAGATACTTACTTTTTGTATGACCGTTGGTTGGGAAGTGTCCCTTTCTGTGTGCATTTTCGACGCTTATTTGATTTAGCGGTCGATAAATCTTGCTCGATGGAAACCATGTGTTCTCTAGGTTGGGAGGATGGGGTGAGACGTGGATGTGACAAAGATGTTTGTGGGCTTGGGAGGAAGAGTTGTTAGCGGAGTGTAGGACATTACTTCTTGATGTTTCTTTGCAGTCTCAATTACTAAATTAGTGGTAGTGGCAGCTCGACCATTTTGTGGGGGTGGGGGTACTCAATTCATGGTGTTTACCAGCTTTTAACGTCTTAGAAGTCTTTTCAAGTAGAATCTGAGGCGGAGACTACTTCGAGACAGATTGCCGACTAAATATAATCTAGTGTGTCGCGGCATATTCACTCTAGATGTCAGTTTTTGTATGGCCGACTGTGGGCATGTTGAGACAACGCAACACTTGTTTCTTTCTTGTAGTACCTTTGGTTCACTTTGGCAAGGCGTGTGGTCTTGGATTGGTTTTTTGGGGGAGGATCCACATCTTATTTATGACCATTTCATTCAGTTTATTTATGCCTCCGGTAGGTTGAATGCTAGGCGCCCATTCTTACAGCTTATTTGGCTTCTTAGTGCTTGTATCGTTTGCAATGAACGTAGCAATATGTTATTTAACAATACATAAACTTCCATACCTCAGTTATTGGATAAAGTAATTTTCTTTTTGACTGAAAGCAAAGAATGCCAATTTTGTTTATGGCTTTTAGAGGTGGTGGTTGAGCTTGTTAATTTCTTTGGGCATTGTCTTATCATCTTTTATATTTATTTGGTTGATAACCTGTAATCTTTAGTGGTATCTTTGGTACACCTTGTGCCAAGGAGATTACTCTGTCAGTGTTAATATAATTCATTTTTGTTTTTAATTTTTTTTATTTATGTTATAATCACTTTTAATTTAATTTATAACAAATGAGCTTTAACCAAAACATTTATGTTATATTCAATTTTTTTGAGAATGGATCCTCCCATTTTTTTTTCTCTCTCATTATTCTTAATTGTTACAACATTTTAAAATAAAATATAACAGTTTTATTAAAAAATAATTACTTCAAAAGGCCACATTTTTAAATTCGTAAAACCTTAAAACTTATTGGGTCAGCATGAAGGTGCATTATCACCCTGCCCCATTACATCCAAATGTATGCATTATTACACCGAATAAGCATCATAGAGATAAAGGACTTGTACTAGAAACACCAGTACACTCCTAAATCACCACACACGTAAAGCAAGCTTGTCTCTTATCTTTATTTCAATCAAAAAATTATAAAAAAAGAAATTTAATTATGAATAAGTTATTAATGATTTTGCAAAAATAAAATATAAAGATGATAACATGTAAATAAGTATAAGGGTATCATTTTCTTAATTGGCTCAAGCTACTTCAATTCTAACTATCGAGTATCGACACTGATCTTGATCCAGAAATTGATCTTCTACCTGTTTTTAGAGTTCAAGGCTCATTTTGAATGAAAAATAAAATGAACTTCAAATATAAAAAATTTAAACTTAAAAAAAAAAACTCGACAGAAACAAATAACAATAAAAATCAACCTCATTTAGGTGAACAGTTTCAATGAGTTTGAAAATAAATAAAATAATCAGCACAATATTATATGTAGGCGTTGTGGTTCGAATTCCGGATATCTCACTTTTATATATTTATAATGTGTGAGTTGTAGTCACTAAACTACTTGACAGACAAAAAAAAATAATCAACACGTAATTGAAATGCTTCAGTTCAAGAAGAAAATTTAGAAGCTTTTTCATTTTTTTGACACAAAAGCAAATTTAGAAGCTAAAATAATTAAACCATGTTATGATGTTGAGAATAAGAAACATGCTATGAAAAGAAGAAAAATAACATGTTTTTTATTATTATATTTTTTAATAACAAAGGAAACATGTGTTTTTACAAGCAAAAATAAGAAAGAAAACATGTTTAAAGCATGTTACGATTTAAGTAATTTTCAAATAGCAAAATGCTCAACTAATGATGAAGGCAAGCATGAATCACAGGCAAGCTTTGATTGACTGTTCCACCAATGTTTTCCACCACACATACACCGACGCATATTCATTCTTGAGTTTTGTAGGCAAACTCCATCTTAAAAACTAGCAACTCTTTCAATTAAGTGAATCCCCACCAAAAATAATAATAAGTGCATGCCTTAAAAAAAATTGAAGTAACAAAACATGGATATTACATGTCAATTTTTTTTTTGGTTAGATTATTACATGTCAATATTTTATTGGTTGTATCAGGATATTATATGTTGGGTTTGTAACCACCACGTATTTATGAGTAGTGTACTAGGTGGGGTTTTTTTTAGAAAAATGATATTGATAACCTTATCTCTTATATTTACATGTTTTTCCTTTCTGTCTCAATTGATTTGGTTTTTGTGTCAATAATCACTTTTCTTTGTAAATTTATAGTTGTCGGGTAAGTTGTCATGTAATTGCTTGTTCAAATCACACGTATCTTTTTTAAATGTTGTTTGATTATAAATTATGTTTTTGTATTTAACTGTTGTTTTGATAGTTTAAAAGTATGATTTGTCAATTTTTTCTTCTTTTCTGAATTACACATACTTACTTTTTTCAATAAAACTAATTAATGTTATCTACTAGAAAAATTAAAGCTTTTTTTTAAACAAAGTTTGTTTTTTGTTATCTGCTTATTAAATCTTCTACGAAATAAAATTTTGTTATCTATAATAATGATCTTACGAAGAGTTGAAATTTATAAATAAGATGAATGAATTTGTTAAAATTTCAAGCACAAAATAAGAGACTCGATGAAGTTGGACTAAATTTTATTTTGTTTTACAAGCAACATTAATTTGTTGAAGTTGGACTAAATTTTATTCAATAGAGAAAGTGTGTGAAAAAATAGAAATTTATTGATAGATTAAATAGGGATACAATAGAGGAAAAAAAATCAAAATACATTTTAATTTGAGTGTACTATTCAAAAACTATACTTGAAAAGAAATAGAAAAAATAATATAAAAAAGAAAAACACTTGGATGTTCACAACCTCACATAAAAATTGCTCTTTAGACACACACAAAATGTACACACCATTTAATCCTTTATTCTTCATTTACATTCTTTCTTGTTTGTGAGTGCCCAAATAGTGCTCCTAAATCTTTTGACCACATAGAGCTCACTCTAAATTTTTTGTTCATCTGATGTGTGTCATGAGATCTTATATTTAATTATTTTGAAGTACATATAAATCTTGACTCAACATTTTTCAAAGGGTATTAATATCCAACAAAACTCTAAAATACTAAACAATTCTCCTTGCATGACGATGTATGAAAACAACATTCAATAGTGAAGGGATTAACCAATAACAAGAAATTTATTAATAAACCATGTTCTGGACTTTGCACCAACTAAATCTATAATGGATTCTACTATAAGAATACATGTAGGAAACACTGCACCGCTGGCACACTTGAGCACAATCCCTTAGTAATAGACAACCATTTGATGAAGATTAGAGGATGCCTTGCCGGTTATGACGTTAATCTCTCATTGACATTAATTAGTTTCCAACTCATTTTCTCCTAAAATCCTACCTGTAAAATTATCTCTACACAAGGAGAAAGACAAACATTTTATTATGTTAAACCTTCTTAAAATTATGTAATGTTTTGCTTAAATTGTGAATGAAGAAAAATGATTGCTTATTAGTAAACCTCAAAGAACAAATTTAATATTTTAATTTAAATAAATTTATATGTGAATATTAAAATATTAAAGTGTAACATGTGGGTAACTTAAGAGATCCATTTCAAGAAATTAAATATTGCTGTAAATTAACCTAAGTGCTGGTAAAATGTGATGGAACATACGAGGACCACCTAAAAAAAAACTTCAGAATCTATCTTAAGAGACTAACTATGGAGATGTTCTTGTATAAAGTACATAAAACTGTAGTTTGTCTCTACTAAAACTGCAGTGCTCTCTTGAACTATAAATAAAATCAAAATTTTAATTCTATAAACACGAAGGTTAGCTCCATCATTATACACAAAATTAAAAATTCAATAGTAAACTTACTTATTTTCATCCACACCCAATCTCAATCTTAATTTAATACTCAATCAATTTAAACTAAACGATCCGAAGAACGTTCTCCAACATCAACTTTATCCATAACACCCATTGTTGCACTTGTATTATTCCCATCCTTTGTTGATCTCATCGAACCAACCCGGCCCAAAAAAGACGGGGCACACGTGAACCCTTTTTGGTCCAGCCGGCTCTCCACATTGAACCGCTCATATTGTAGAAAGTTCCTCCCCACACTCCTTGTTCGGTAACCTCTTCTCCCACTCCGCGATGTAGCATTCCAAGTCTTTGTTCGGCGCAACGTGATATCATTCATTAATCGATTATGCACTTCATCCGGCAATCTCAATGTGAACCGCTCACAATCTTCATTCGACCGAACCATTAATTGACCCGTTGAGTTAGACCGAGAAAACAATCTCATAAACCCAAAACCCACTGACATGGACCGAACCGGAGTCCGGTTCATACCATCAAAATTCACACTTGGACTCACTGTTGCAACTTTTTTCTTCTCATCCAAACTGGCCGGTTCAATGACATCCGGTTCATAATTAAAAACCGGTTCAGCCAAATTTGGTTCAGAGATTTGTATCTGAATAGAAGAACCGGCATCATCCGAACCGGGAGCAAGATCAGCTCGACAAACCGGACAAGTTGAGTGATGCAACAACCAAACATCAACACAATCACGATGAAACACATGGCTACAATTAGGAATCAAACGCAGCGTTTCATCATCCGCAAACTCATTTAAACACACTGCACATTCTAACGTGACTCTTCCAATCTTGAGATCCTTCACCTCCGAATATACAAACTTCGGAAAATTTTCGATGATCGTTGGATCAAGACCGCGTGGTTGCTGGCAAACATCACCACCGGTAACCGGAACAGTGAGATCGACCCTTCCTCGTATTCTTCGTTCTCTACATTGGCGAGTGTAGATTGAAACAAAGCCTAATACGAAGAAAATCATGACGAGTATCACAAGGACTGATGCCATGGTTTTGTCGAACTTCATTTTCGCAAATGCATCTTGCGCTAGTTGTGGCGGTGGTGAAGGGCTTCGTGGCTGAGCCGTTGCAGGAAAGATGAAAGAAAGAAAAAGAAGAAAAAGAAACGGTTTGCATGCATGGCGGTGATAAAATTTACAGAGTAGTAAGAGAGTGAGAGATGAGGGTGCAGGGAATATGGTGTGAATGCGCATAGTGGATCATAGAGGTGAAGTGTGAAGGTGTGGGAATTTTCTGTGAGAGCAAGAAAAGAATAGTGATGGCGATGGAATTTGTGTACTCTTTTTACGTTTCTTGTTATTGAGAAAGTTTGTTCTTCCTAAAGAGTAACGTAAAATGGAGTTTTGATTAATAAAAGGTAAAGTGTGATTATGACGTTATGGATTTAATGGATCAATTTGGTTTTTTCTTTTGGGAGAACTAGAAAAACAATATAACGTGAGGCATACTTCAAGTTTATTTTGTAAAGATAAAATACCATTTTTATTTTCCTGTTTTGACAAAAGCTGAGCATAACTATTAGTAATTCTTTGTTATAAAACCAGTAAAAAATTCCTTGTAGTAAACAAAAAGAAATATTCCTTTTTATTTTATAGTTTTTCACCTAATAATTAATTTTCTTACCATACTACATACAATTAGAAGACAAAAGCGCCATTTTTTTTTCAACCCTAATTTTCTACGATTGTGTGAAATTTATACTTTAAAAATAAAATTTACTACTAAACTCACAAGAAAATTGTAAGAGAACAAGGTTGTAGCCACTTCTGGAGACTAGCACAGGTTGTTGTATGAGGTAATGATTCTTGTAAGACAATTTTTGATAACTTAATTTTTTTGTCTTATTTTGGGAAGAAAAAAAAGGAGTAACAATACAATGAAATTAATTATAAAAGAAAAAGTTGTTTCAAAAGTTGTAATAATGATTATACAAATATTAACTCTATGCAATGTGTGTAAGTGATGCAAATTTGTGGGTGTACTTTTTTTTTTGGTAAGTAGTCTAGTGACAAGAGCTCACACAATTTAATTATGGAGAAGTGGGGTGTCTGGGGTTCGAACCCTAACTCCTGCATATAATATACAATATCCCTACCAACTGAGCTAAGCTCACGGGATATTTGTGGGTGTACTTTATTCATTATAAAAGATTGATTGCTAAACTAATTGTTTGTTTTTTTAAAGTAATTAAGAGGGGTATATTTTATATAATTAAACGGAAAAAAATGTTATAGGACTTACTTTTGTTCAAACTTTTAACTTTTCTATCCTCATAGACTTACGAAAAAATTGTTTTACTTCAATAAACTTACTCAACTTCAGTTTCATTTTCTTTTAAAAAAATCAGCTTAATTTTTCTATATGTTCAACCTCATTAATATGTGGGAAACGTGATATAATAAATAAAATAAACCATACCAAACTATAGGATGGAACTTCTCACTCATTGATGCTTCGCAGAATCCTTATCTCATTCGTCCCCGAGTAATAACAACAGAATAAACCAAACGTGGATCATCGATATTTAAATTATTAAACGAGTTTTTACTTTTTTTTTATTGGAATTTTCGCTGAAATGAGTGACGACAAGTTCTTGTGCTGTGGGATACACTTTTGTCTCAACGCATTTTCATCATTTTTCTTGTTTCTGCCGTGGCGTTCATACACGCCATTTACTTTGAAAAATCCGTACTTCTGTTTTGGGTTTTTGCAATTGCAATGATCCATTTTGAAGTAAAAAATTATTAGATTAAAATATTCAAATTACATGCACTTCAGTTTTGTATGCATCATCTTACTTGAAACAAATTTTTGCTCTATAGGCGGTTTGGATTGTTGTCCGCTACTCCGAAATCAACCATTCATTTTCAACGAAAATTTTCGTTTGTCTACTGTTGTGAAATTACGGTCCAAAATCACACCAATGAATAACAAAGATGTGTGGAGCAAAGGAAGTGGTAATCAATAGATAAAGTGTCTCCAAGCAACAACAACAAAACAGATCTAAAACGATGTGTAGAGCAACACCACAAGCATAATCAAAGCAATAAAGATAAGCAATGGAAGAAAGGAACAAACACACAAAGATGGTAACCCAGTTTGGTCCAATATGACCTACTCTAGGGGAGATAGCAGCCCTCCAATCCACTAAGATGAAAGTGATACAAATGAGTTACAAGAGATTAGCTTAAAAACTCACAAAAGAACAAGACCTAATTTCTACCCATTTTCATAGCACCCACACTCTCAATGAATTTTTATGAGGTACAACACTAGCCACCGATGCATTACCAATTACTATGGAACTATCTAAAATGTATAAACCATCATTTTAGACCCTTTAACCGTAATCAATGCACCATGCGAAATTTTACAAACCCCATGCTCAATTCCAGTGCAATATCCTAGACTATCAAACATGCTTAGGGAAATTAAATTTCGTTTAAGTTCGGGAACAAACCTCACATCCTTTAAAAGGAATTCACGGCCATCAAACATCTTTAGACGAATGGTGCCCATTCCTTGGACTTTGCATGCTTTGTTATTTCCGAGTCGAACAACTCCTCCTTCTTTTAGAGCCCAAGTCTCAAAATATTCCTTCCTAGGACACATGTGATAAGAGCATCCCGAGTCCAAAACCCAACTCTTCTCCGGTTCCAAACTTGTGACCACTAGTGCACCCGCACTCTCATAACCATCTTCATCGAACACCACCGCAACTTGAATGGAAGGACTACCATTGCCCCCTTTATCCGGGCAATCCTTCTTGAAGTGACCTTGTTTGTGACAAAGAAAGCATTTATACACTTTGATTTGTCAAAACCCTTGGACCTAGACTTGGACCTCGACTTCCCCTTGCCTTTTCCTCTATGCTTACTCCTCCCTCTTGCAACATTCAAGCCTTCACCACCTTCATCAACCTTCAAGTCCTTGAACTTGGTCAATTCCTTAGTTCTCAAAGCCGATTGGACCTCCTCCAAAGTAGTGGTGCCCTCCTTACCATAAAGGATGGTATCCTTGAAATGCTCAAAAGACTTTGGTAATGAACAAAGTAACAACAAAGCCTTATCCTCATCTTCCATATTAACTTCAATGTTAGCCAAATCATCAAGAATTTTGTTAAATTCCGCCAATTGCTCCGAGATTGATTTAGACTCCACCATCTTGAATGAATAGAGTTATTGTTTCAAGAGTTGCCTATGAGCCAACGATTTCGTCATGTACAATGACTCCAACTTAGCCCACATCAACGCCGCGGTAGCTTCCCTCGCGACATCCCTTAAGACCTTATCTCCGAGACATAAAACAATGGCACTCTTAGCCTTGTCTATCATCTCACGCTTCTCCGCTTGTGTCAAACTCGCCGGCATCGCAACTTCACCCTTCAATGCTTCTACACACTTTTGTTGTGTCAAAACTGCTTGCAACTTAACCTTCCACAACCCGAAATAATTACTTCCGGTGAACTTATTGATGTCCCACTTTGAACCCATGATACCAACTATACCAATAACGCCTTTGCCCCACGGTGGGTGCCAATTGTTGTTAAATTACGGTCCAAAATCACACCAATGAATAACAAAGATGTGTGGAGCAAAGGAAGTGGTAATCAATAGATAAAGTGTCTCCAAGCAACAACAACAAAACAGATCTAAAACTATGTGTAGAGCAACACCACAAGTATAATCAAAGCAATAAAGATAAGCAATTAAAGAAAGGAACAAACACACAAAGATGGTAACCCAGTTCGGTCCAATATGACCTACTCTAGGGGAGATAGCAGCCCTCCAATCCACTAAGATGAAAGTGATACAAATGAGTTACAAGAGATTAGTTAAAAAGCTCACAAAAGAACAAGACCTAATTTCTACCCATTTTCATAGCACCCAGACTCTCAATGAATCCTAAGAGAAGACACAAAAGGAAGCTTTTGATCCTTCCAATGGTGAAATCTCACTACCCAAGGTGTTTACAATGTTTCCCAACCCAAGAGATCCTCACTACAAAGACACTCAACCCTAAAGTTACCTCCTTTGCAATCCAAGTTTCTCTCTCTACAAGCTCTCCTTCAAAATATGCAAAGAAACACTTATATAGCAGTCTTCAGCAGACAAAATCGTGCCATGTTTATCCAAATCGTGACACGATTGGTGCGTACGACGCAAGGTACGACCAGCCTTATCCTGAAAACGTGCCCAACAAGTTGAAAATCGTGTCACGTTTTCCCAAAATTGTGACATGATTGAGCACCCAGAAAACATGCTCTCGGCACTACCAAATCGTGACACGTTGATGAAATCGTGTCACGATTTCTCTGCTTCTGCAAATCACAAATTTGAAGGCATAAACAACATCTACATCGGTTAATTGTTGGTAGTAGACCAAGAGTTAACTCTTGTTGGTGGTTAGCTATGAATTTTAGAGAAAAACACATCCATGTAAGACAACAACATAAAACATAATTCAACAACGGAAAACACATAATAAAACACAACATAATAGTTCACGGATCAACATAAATAACTTTATCATCTGGTTTCTCTATGCAAGCCCTAATTTCTTTGCAAGTTCTGAGTCGAATCAAATTTTCCCAATTATCTTTGAAAGATCTTACCAACGAAGCGTCCAACTCGATCTGTCCTTTAGTACTGTACTAAACAAATATTTAGAACAAAGTTCTCGTCGTCGTTGTTTCTAAGCTTCATCTTAGAAAACTGGAAGCTTCCATCTAAGTCGGCCGAAGGACAACATTACTCAACACTGTCTACCATCCTTCTGTTTTTGTGGTTGAGTCGAAAGTTGATTTGGTCCAACTGATTCTTCAAGTCAGATAGCGTGATATCAACCCAGAGCCTGAATTAATTAAGTTTTCCCCTCGTTATAGTATATTGCGGTTAACTTGGGATTAAGAACTACTAGATAAGTTATTATTGCTGGCACCTACGACAGTTGATGTAACTACCATTAGCACCTACAACATTTTAGCTTCTGTTCGTGTCAGTTACAGAGGCAGAAACTTTTTTTCACTACATCATTAAGTCATACCTTTCATTCATTCAAATTATTCATAAAATAAAACCTAATCATTGAAAATAAATTCATTCATTCATATTGAAATAAATTATTTTGGTATGTCTTAGGATAAACAAAAAAAGTATAACCAACATTCATCATTTAACATAAAACCAAAAATAATCAAATAAAAAACTATCGTCACTTCAACTGCCTCCTCATTCTAGTAATCGAATATGTAGTGACCGGCAGCATCTCAATACAATTCCTTAACATAACACCACACAAGTCTTCATAAGTTTATCCATCACACAACCCCATCCAGTATTTTGTTGAAAATCCTGATGATCATCAATGAATCAAGACTACCCATATCATGCTTTGCTAAATGATTACTTCCTCTTTAGCCGGCCTAGGGGGTTCTCCCTCAATAGGTTCAGGTGAGATACCTGATATAACTAGACCACGTATCTGGTGCAAGCTTCCATGGATTCTGTTGTTTTTTGGATTTCCAAACTGTTGTATTTGGATTTCCAAATTCTATTATCTACCGAAGTTGTTACTAGGTTAAGTCACGACAAGGTCGCTCTCTTTAAGACGTTTCGTGGCACTGCCCAAAAATGTGCAAGGCAGACTATCAACCACACCGCCTCCAGGATAAAACAAGCCCAGGTACAACTGTGCGGTTAACTACTGCACAGTAGAAAATCGTTCGAGAATTACACCTTCAAATATGGTACTAAGACCACTTTTTAATACTGAAACCACTTCAATATGATATTGTTATCACTTTGTTATGGTGCTGAGACCACTCAAATATGGTGTTACCACCATTCTAAGTTTAATTTCTCCAAAACATAAATATGGCACTACGACCACTCAAATATGGTGATACCACTATTTCTCCTCAAATAGAAAAATATTGAAATAATTTTTTTATACCGTTAAGATCATTCTTAATTCCGACGTGACATTGTTATTCCAAATAGGGACTATGATCTTAAAAGTACTCTTTATTCCGAAGGGACATATATTATCGAAGGGACTATGTTTTTAAGACTATTCTTAATTCCGAAGGGACATTAAACCGAAAAAGGGACTATGGTCTTATGGATACTCTTAATTCCGAAGGGACAGAAAAAGGAGATGAAGAGAAGAAAGACTCGTCAACACAAGTCAAGAAAGGGAGAAGAGAGAAAGAGTTCCCGACAACTCAATGAAACTCTTTAGTGTGATTTTTGAACTAGGTGAGCTCTTCTTTTATAGGGAGAGTTTGTAACTAATTTGGAGAAACTTAAGAATTAAGTAAACTTCAAAATTAAGCAACTCACAGATCAGCTCAGGTAACAAACTAATCGGATGAGTTCAAAAAGAAACAAACCCACAAGATTAGCTGAAACAAACTAAGATAGGAAATTCAGTTGGATTCTCAATCTTATCACAACAAACATAACCTAAAATTATGGAAAGTGATATCCATGAATAAAGAATTATAATAATTATTATTTTCATCATTATCAGGTATTTAAAGTTAAATACCACTATTTAAAAACTACTAATGTGTGTGTTCTATTTTATGTGGGACCCCCACACTCTATTTTTTCAATTCACACAACACTAGATCAAAGATTAATTACTTAGTGTTTAATCTTCCAACCTTCCAAATTCTTTCCATCTTCACACCAATGTTCCAACAGATCCCCACCACCATGTCCAGCTCAGCTTTAGGCATGACGTGCAACGAGAAATTCAAGAAAGCCTAAACTACCTGGGACATATGATGGATGTCAAGGAATGTCCTGCATATGTCTGTACTACCTCTTCACCTGCTCTGGCAAGTGGTGATACACCTTCCCTCAACCACACATATATATTCCAACCTGAGTACCAACATATAAATCCTCGAAGGCATGCACCTCTTGATGATCATTGTAGCCACTAAATACAACATCGTCAACATTTAGATGATAGAGGATTAATTTGTAGGGCTCTGGTGTAGCATGCCCCTCCTAAGAATAAAGCTGGTAGCGTATGGAAAGTTTGGTTTATCCTTGAATGAAAATAAGTTTGTGAAATGCTTCAAAGCCAAGCCTGAAAAACAAACACTATTATAAAAACAAATTTTAAAATTTTAATCGGACATATAGAATAGAGAAACTTGTGTTGGGATTAAGTTTCAATCACTTTTCTTCTAATGTTTTCTCTTGATTGATTGTATACTCTTTATGCTTCAAATATAACTCCACATATCCCTTAGTATATATGTTTCCATTTTAGGACAACAATGCGAGAACCATTGAGTTATGGTGGTGCCTCAGTCAATCTTATTCCAAGAGTGGAAATATAAGTCAGATATAATGCAAACCAGTATGACAGTCACTAGTTTTAATGGGAAAAGGTCTGCCTCAAATAGAGTTGTGATGTTGAATTTACAAGTAGGAACTTTGAATAGAGTTAGTATGTTTGTCGCAATTCTCTCAAAATCCATTTCTAATGCTGTATTTGGAAGGGATCGAATTCATGTTGTGGAGGAAATACCATCATACACTACATCAAAATATGATTTTTTTGGAATGACATGCTGGTCAGATATAGACTGATAATGTAAATGATAATCGCTGTTAATTGTTTCCATCAGTTACATTTAGATTTTAAAAAAGTGATACCTACTAAAGTGGAAGAAGGAATAGTTGATCAAGACTTTTTGAGTACTTGAGTCTTGAATCATTAAAAACTCTACAATGCTGATGAAGTGACAAATCGAGGAATTGGGCAAAGAATCATGAGATACAAGTTTTAACGTTTCGAAATTTTGAATAAACCAAATCTACATTAAGCTCTCAAATAAATCTTACATATATTTTCTTAATTATGTAAAAACATATACATGAACATGAACATGAACAACTAAGTACTATTACAAGGGATAATCAAATAACACTCTAGACCTAATTAAATAACATAAGTTTAACCTAACCAATTATCCATTCTTTTTTTTCACAATCAAAGTTTTTATTGAATGGAGTAGAAGAAGTATTTCAACATGTGACAATGATCCACTCTAGCAATTAACTACACAGGAAACAAAAGATCAGAGGATCGTTCGTCATCATCATTGTCGATATCAACTCCCAAACACTTCATAGGAGATTTTCTCACTGATTTATTATTCCAACTATTCCTAAGAAACCCTAAATAATTCTCTTCTTCCTCACTTCCAAACCTTTCGTACTGCACTTGACCCATCCCACTTCCACAACCAAAACTTCTTGACCTATATCCGCACGTGCCACTACTCATTCTCGTAAAACTTACACAACTTTTTGCACGCTTAAGCGTTATCGTGTTCATCATCATCTGCTTTCGAACTTTATCAGGTAACCTCAGTGTAAACCTCTCACAATCCTCACCTGGTTGCACCAACACACCTGTCGAATTTGACCGTGATAACAAGAGAATAGATAAGAATCCCGTTGATCTTGACCGTATTGGTGCAGAATATGTTTTAGACCTACGAAGTACATCTAACTTTGGTGAATTTTCCACTTCCACGTTGGCTTTCTTTTGTTCCTCTTCGACAATATGTTCTACCTCTTCCTCATTTGAAATTCTTATACTCAATTCATGGCGATGATCTTCTCCTTCTGGTATCTGATTCGATATCATTTGAGGCTCGGTGGTGTCAATATCGGGTCTTGGAGCAAGGTTAGCACGACAAACTGGACAAGTATCATGAGAGACAAGCCAAATATCGATGCAACCATGGTGGTACACATGGTTACATTTAGGGATTAAACGCAATGTTTCATCATCTTGAAACTCATTCAAACAAACAGCACAAGCCAACGTGTTTTTCCCGATCTTGAGTCCCTTGACATTGGAGTAACGAAAAGTTGGGAATGTGTCTATGACATCTTGGTTAAGACCGTTACTTGGCTCGTTGTTTTGTGACCGGAGACCATTTGCTCTGTTAGGTAAAGTCAGGTCAAAAATAACTCCTTGTTGATGATCGGTGCATTTAGTCGAGTAGAGAGAAAGGAAACCGGAGAAGAGGAACATAAGGACTACAATTCCCATTATGGTGGCTACTGATTTGTTGTTCTCCGTTGGATCTTCCGGTCCTATTGCTTGACCGATTACCATCGGTGAGATTTGTATGAGAGTAATAACAAGAACCAAAGTGAGCCATGCTTGGCTATGATTGAAACTCAAGAGTGTAAAAGGACTATTGTTTTGCATATTGATCATTTGAATGTAAAAATGATTTTAATAAATCATACCTTTGAATGAATGTCACGGTTTTGGAAGCTATGAGCAAACGCTAAAATATGAACGTTGGCTAATGGTATAATAAGGCTAAATTACCTCAAAGCACTTTTTTTTGTACACAAAGCACAAACTTTTAATTCGAAGAAACAGAATTGCGGTGGCATAATGATTCCCTAATTATATTAGTTTTTCTGAAAAATAATTAAAAAAACAAAAGTAAAGTCCATTTGGTAGACATTATGGCTACATTTTCTTTTTGGTACAACATTATGGCTACATTATAGTTGTATATTTTAAGTTTTATGGGTGGTTTTTGTAGATAACGTGGGCTTTTGCCTATCAAAACTTACCATTGAGTAATTTTTATTTTTTCTTTTGAAAGGAACCATTCAGTAACTTTTGGAACATACGAACTTTTTTTAAAAGAGTTAATTTGTCACGAGTTCGGGAAGCCAACAAGATTTGGCTCCTCTTCGTTGTGCATGGCCAAAGGATTACTTGTTTGTTTGCTGAACTATAATAATTAGTGGACGAATCAAATTACTTCAGAAATAATTTTATTTTATAAATTATTATAAATATTGAATTTTTATTTGATAAATTATTATTAATATTGAATTGTAACAATTGTTGTGGTGAGTTAAAGTATCAAGTTTATGGAGAAAAAAATGGTTGAACAGTTTAACGTATATATATAAGTAAGGACACATAAGCCAAACTGTATCAAGGTTTGGTTAAGGTGTGGTTTTCAACTAACTTCTGTGCTTGCTATTGGCTCAATGTAGTTGATTAACCTATCTTGTTTCATCCTACAATGATGTCAAGATTAATGGTTCGTCGAAGGGTTTAATTGATTCCTTGTGTTGAAAGTGTTCTTGACAAAGATAATTAGGCCGCGTGTCCCATTGATACAGTTACAACGATGATGCAAGTTAAATTTGAGAAAAAAGAAATTTAGATGTGTCTAATTCGAGCCTCTAAAAAATGGTTCAATGACAAGTAACGATATTTAATTAAAAATAAATTTTATAATAATAAGAAATTGAGAACACAAATATTTGTTAATAAACCACAAATAAAAGGATCTATAGTTAGTCAAGGACAATGTTATGTTAGACAACCCCTTAATATTTATACAATTGATCTACTTAATTAATTGATCTAGTCGAAAAACTAATTTAATTTACTATTGAATTAAATAAATTTAATGTTTATAATGAGTTACGAAGCTGAATAAATCTCCTTACTTTTATCATCATTCGTAAGATCTTATTTTATTGATATTATTCGTAAATATAGTTAGATTGGACACATTTATTAACTTCAAACATAAAACTTAGTTGTGTGTTTGAATTTTGGATGGCTTTTATTAACAAAAAGAGAAATACTACTTCAATGTTACAAGAGATGGTGGGTGGAATTAAATACCAACTCTGATAGTGACTTCTTGCGACAGAAATAAAACGGTGCCATGTCTCTTTTACAAATGATTTACTAATCCAAGTATTGAATCCTCATGAGTGGGAGGGATTTTACAAGCTTTTTGTGCTTTGTTCGGTAAACTACTGAATATAGTTTTTTTCCATCTTCATAAATAAACTCATTTGCTGTTAAAAACAATAATTTTCGTCATCTTTTTAAATAATGGTTCAATGTTAATGCCTTGAACAAAAGGTCAAAATTATATTGTGATATCTTTCTCTCTAGGCTCTCTGATCATATTGCTCAAGGGCTTTTACAGGGAAAAAGACCTCAATAATTTCATTAATCAAAATGTATTTCATACAACTTAGTATATCAACTAAGATTCGGAAATTAGTTGATAATGTGGATAAGATAACTCATTTGGGGTTGGTCTAGTGGTTGGCTTGGGATCTTGGAGCTTGCTTCTCCAAAGATCTCAGTTTCGATTTCCTCTGGTGCTAATTTCGGTGGGCTAAGTCCATACAGAGCTTGCTCTGGCTTTAAACGGCCCCCCGACAAGTGGGCGGTGAGATTGGTCCCCTCGGATTAGTCGATTCTTGAATCAGATACCGAGTTTTCAAAAAAAAAATGTGGATAAGATTATGGACAACTTCATTTGTTTGTTTCATAGAAACTCAACACTGAAGTTTACATAACATTGACTAAAGAGAGCTTTGAAATTATCAATCATAGCCCCAAATTTTGTTACATCTTGTTTGAGGAAAATTTATCCAACACTCTCTTTGAATCGAGTTCAAAATTAACTGACCCCAAGTTTAGTTCATGGACCCACTTCAACGCCGAAAGGCATTCTAATGCCTCATCAATATGAACATTGCAAATTGGGTTACACCATTCAATTTTTGCCGGTACAAATGCATCTGTATCATCTCTTATACATATCCCAACTTCGTTATATTGCGTTGAGAAGGACATATCAATGTTACATTTAAACCTGGCTGCATTTGGTTTCAACCATTTTACATTTCCTGTACTAGGTGATTTAGTAGTTGTTGGCTGGTGTGCTTTCCGCATTGCTTTCCACTCATATAGCATGGATTTGGCCCGCTCAACCACAAAGGATTGAGGATCAGTTATACCATTCCAATTTTTTTTATTCCTTTGCTTCCACAACACACAAGAAAAAAGTTTGAAATTATTATACCTGAGCTATTGTGCCGTTGATTTACTATGTTGTTAATCGTTGGATACGCTGTACACATACTCCAAACAATAAAACTACTTGGACACTTGAAAAACAAATGCAAACTATCCTCGTCATTTGACTCACATTAAACACAATTTGTAGGACAATTTACTCCTTTTTCTTGGAGTTTCAAACGGGTCGGGAGACAATTACTGCAAACTCTCCGCGTAATTTTTTTGACTTTAAGGGAGCATGCATGTAGAGTCTCCATATCAAATTCCATAAACCATTCACTCTAAAGTGTCTTTTATAAAGTAATTCTTGCATACACGTACAATAGAATTACGAACGAAGTATTCACATGTGTCTTCTTTCTTCCAAATGATTTGGTCTTCGCAAATAAAGGGGTATACGGCGGTGGAGCTTTCAAAACGGGCTAGCCCGTATGGACCGGCTCGAAAGCTCGAATAGAATGTAGGACTTGGGCCTAAAATTTCAGCCCGTAATTTTGATTTCTGCTCTTCCCCCAGCATATTTCGCTCTCACCCACCTGAAAATACTATAATGGCCCTGCGTTAGTTAAGTCACGCTGCGTAACTTAACTAACGCACGTTGTAATTTATGCGTGACTTAAGTAGCGCAGCGTGAGTTAAGTCATTTAACAGCAACACAACAACTCAAACCTTCATTTTTCCAACTTCTCAAATACGAATTTTCCCCTCCAAGTGCGATTTTCACCATTCTTGCGTCATTCAAAGCCAATTTCTCCCACAATATCAAGTAAGTAATGATTATCCTGCTTCATTGCATTTTTTTGTGATGCAAGTTTAGAACCTTTTGTGAGTCTTTCTTGTATCGTCTGTGATACTTGATTAGGACTGTGTGTGAGTTTGATACTCTTGTGTACTACACCGAAGTTGTGAAACAAGGTGTTAGTTGTTTGTGTTTGAAGGTAACTTCATGTTGGAGTAAGCCCTAATAGCCAATCTATATTGATTGGGTTTGGCTTTGTATCATGATATTGATATAACTATATATTGTGAATATATAAATAATAAGACATTTCTTTATTGATTTTGTTTTGTTTCAAAATAATAAAGTCACTAGAATAGTTAGTCTGTTTAATGGAACATTAAGTATAACTTAATTGTGAGACCCCGTTAAACATAAGGAAACTATTCTTAAAGTATCCGTAGTCAAGCTTTATTGAGAAGTG